>ERZ808242.984-NODE-984-length-18021-cov-4.434042_pt1 | contig 18021 bp, 7 predicted proteins | sample MGYA00521244_ERZ808242 | MGnify/ENA primary metagenome ERZ808242 (study PRJEB31516, sample SAMN03275573) | gut metagenome | biome: mammalia-associated habitat; material: feces | host: Papio cynocephalus | place: Kenya | collected 2012-07-27 ... | reverse complement strand
GTCTATTCCCTTGTCCTGGAAAGCGATTGTCAAGCAAGTATTTGGACTTGACGCCGAAATTCAGGCTGTTTACTTCTATGAGAGCAAGAAAAATCAAGTTTCTCGTCTCAGGCTTATTGTTAATGGGGAGCAGACTGACGTCATTGCCAAAAAATATGTTTGGGGAGACATGGATAGTGAAATCGCTGTCCTGAAGAAAGCTGATAGCTTAGATTTAAATGTCCCCGGTTTTATCGCCAGGTTTTCCGATATAGCCTTTTTTACTCCTGTACCCGGAGTTTCCATGCATAATCCTATTACTGAAAAGCAAGCTAGTCTCTTGGGTGAATGGATGAGGTCATTCCATGAGAATATGACTCCTCAGAGAGCTAGAGGCACCTTTTTGCGTGGCGATTGTACTTTAAAAAATTTTTTATACGACGAAGAGGGAGAAAAAATCTACTCCTTAGACTTCGAACAAGCTTACTTTGGCCCGGCCGAAGATGATTTGGCTGAATTGATCGTTACCTTGCTCTCTGGAGCTAAAGCTGAAAGCGTATGGGAGTCACCGCACATTTTAGCTGTTAAAACTATGCTTAGAGCTTACAAGCGCAAATTCAACGCTGTTTTTTTGTTTGAAGAAATTCTTCAAGGCTTGGCCAACCGCTTGGAATTTCGTCGGGAATTTGCTTCGGAAATCCAAGCTTTAATCGATGAATTTAGTAAACACAAGACTTCTTTTGTTGAATTATTAGAAAATAGATAACTATTTTTGCAGTCAAATTCAGACTGGAAAGAAGCAGGTTGAGTTTATTTTGGTACAATCAGAAAGCAAAAGATCTTGGGGAAATTTAGGGGATAAGGCTGATAATTTTTTATTGTGGGAAAAACGCTATAGCATGAAGGGACGCGGTCCCAAAGAGCCTGAACCTTTTGTTGTAGAGTGTTTGCCTTACATGGCTAAAGGCAAAGTGTTGGATATTGCCTGTGGAGAAGGAAGACACGCTCTTTACTTAGCTCAAGCTTCCGCTTCTTTTGACGTTTTTGGTTTAGATCGATCGCCAACTGCTATAAAAGCTGCTACAGAACGAGCTGCGCAATTGGGCCTTCGCGCCAATTTCGCAGTACGCGATTTGGAAAAAGAATTTCTACCTGACAAAATTTTTAGCACTATAGTGGTGACGCGCTATTGGCAAGCTGATTTGTGCCCCCATATTGTCAATCATTTGGCTATTGGTGGCGTTTTAGTTTATGAAACTTACACTTTGGATTATTTACGTTATGGAGAACGTACGCGCAGCCATTTATTACAAAGCGGTCAATTGCGGGAAACTTTTGCTCAGCTTGGCTTAAAAATTGACTATTATGCTGAAGTTGACCGTCCGGAGACTAGGGAATATTCTGCTAGGCTTAGGGCTATAAAAATTTCTTAATTTAGCTTATACTAATTTTCGTAGATTCGGCGTTTTTTTCTGACCTAATGGAGCTCCCAAAACCTGGGAGCGTATATTTACCTTTCGATTTTTATTGTCCACTTGTACTACAAGCAAAACAACTACTGGAAATACGATTTTAATAATTTAACTATAAATAAAATAGGCAGGTGTCGGCGTATGAAAAAAAGCCTTTCAGACTTCTTAAAATGTTTGCCTACTTTTACAGCCAAAGGCCCCCATTTAGGGGCAGCCTTATTGGTCTGTTTAACTTGTTTGCTTTGCGCCTGTAGTATAAACAGTAAAATGCTTAGCGACTATGTAGCTCCAAGCTTGATTTTGCCTAAAGGTGCAACACGAGCGCTGACTGTGGTGCATGCTACTCCCTCTGGCGACTTAGTTTTGCCAGAGCAATACTCTACCTTTACTTTTGTCTTCAATCAGCCAGTAGTAAATTTAGGCACAACTCAAGTCGATATTGAAGGGCTTAGCATTGAGCCTCCCGTTAAAGGCGTTTGGGCTTGGCGAGGAACAGCTTGCCTTACTTTTACTCCCCGAGAGCCGTTGCAAGTTTCTCACGCCTATCAAGTAACTGTGCCCGCTGGCTTAAAGGCTATTACCGGGCAAAAATTAGCTAAACCCTACACTATGCGTTTTGTGACGCCGCGTCCCGCTGTCATCCATTCTTCTCCTGCTGACGGCAATGCCAACGTATCTTTAGATAAGCCTGTATTTTTGCTCTTTAATCAGCCTATTGGCAACCAAATAGCTTTGAAAACTTTGCGTTTAACTTCTTCTCAAGGAGCTGTGCCTTGCCAAGCGCGTGTGGCCACTGAAGCTGAATTTAAAGCTTACCTTAAAGAGCTGCGCAATAATGAAGGTGACAGAGTTACTATGAATGGTTTAAGCGTCGATTTGGATAAGTTGACGCCCGAACAATTGATCGTTTTAGAGCATCAGTCTCCCTTCCGCCAAGGTCAGCGCTATAAAGTTACCGTCCCAGCCAATTTTAAAGCCGACTCTTCTGCCGATTATGGATCTTTAACCGAAGAGAGTTTCTCTTTCAAAACTTACGATATTTTTAGCTTAAAATCTGTAACTAGTGCTGACGGAAACCATCCTGAAGAAGATATTATCTTTACTTTTACTAACCCGGTGAAGATGAACAGTTTGGCCAAAGCTCTCTCTTTTGAGCCGTCTGTCGCTATGCCCAAAGATTACTTAGAAGATTCTTATTCAAGTTCAGAATTGAGACTCAATTTACCTTTAAAACCAGACACTAGCTATAAAATAAAAATCAGCTCCGAACTGAAAGATGAGTTTAATAACAAAATTTCCAAATCTGAGAAACTTAATTTTACCACTGCCGATTTTAAGCCGAGTTTGAGTTTAAGTAGTGGCCAAGCTGTTGTCGAAGCTAAAGTAAAAGACGCTTCTTTGCCTTTAGGCAGCATTAATATCAATTCAATTAAAGTGGAAGGCAAAGCCGTTTCTATTCAAGAGCTCGTCAAAATGGCTCAAGACGACTTTTTCTTTGGCGGAATCGATAATTATCAACCCCAAGGTGGCTTCACCTACGTAAAAGAGATCACATTAAAAAATAAGCCTAATGTTTATGCTGATAGTAAAATTGACCTTAAACCTATTTTGCAAGGCCACTCTAAGGGCTTGGCTTTAGTGCGCCTGACCTACAGAAATGCTGCCAACAAAGAAGAACATAAAACGGTGTTGGTTCAACTTACCGATTTATGTTTGACTGCTAAATTTTCTGCTATCAATAATTTGCTTTGGGTGACCAGTTTAGATAGCGGCAAGCCTGTAGCCAACGTAAAAGTAACGCTTTACGATGAAAAAGCCGAAAAAGTATTTACCGGACAGACTGATAAGCAAGGCTTAGTAAAAGCTCCTGGTTGGAGTAAATATACTTCAGCTCAAGATGGCTTTGCTCCCAAGCAATATATGTTGGCTTCTTGTAAAGACGATTTAGCTTTTATCTATTCTTCTGGAGCCAACAGTTTAGACACTTGGAAATTTAATGTTTTCAGTTATAGCACTCCTTATAAAGATGAAGTAAGAAGTTGCATTTTTACCGATAAAGGCGTATATAGCCCCGGAGAAGAGCTTAAGTTCAAAGTTTTATTGCGCTCTAATAAAAAAGCTCATTTGCAACTTCCCAAATTCTTAAAAAATGTACATTACCAAGCTAAAGATGGGGAGGGCAACACTTTTGCTAAAGGCACATGCCAAGTTAGCGTTGTGGGCAGCTCCAATGGAAGTATCAAAGTACCGCTCGATGCTGCTCCTGGTTATGCTTTTATGGAATTAACTATTCCCGAAAAAGAAGCTCAAAAGTTAGGTATCTCCTCTTGGCTTGGCTCAGTTTCTTATCGCATTGACGAGTATCAGCCAGTGCAAACGGAAGCAAAAATTGTCTCTTCTCAAAAGTCTTTGCTTTTAGGTGAAGAATTTAAAGGACGCATAGAAGGACGTTTCCTTTTTGGAGCGCCTATGGATAATGATCGTTTCCGTTACTCTTCTTCTATAGATAAATCTCCTTATTTTAGTAAAAAATACCCCGATTATTCTTTTTACTCAAAAGTTTGGGGACAAGATGATGATTTTGACAGTGCTACTTTAATTTCTGGCAGTGGTCATCTTGATAATAAGGGAGAATTTGCCTTTGAAATTCCCACTGAAGGTGTCCATTATCAGTGCCCTTCTGTGTTGTCAGTTGAAGGAACGGTAATTTCTTCAAGCTTGAAAGAAGTATCAGGCTCTTTGCAAATTCCTGTATGGCCAGCTAGCCATATTGTGGGTATCAAATTAGATTCTTACTTGGCCAAGCAAGGTCAGCCTTTTCAAGGTCAGCTTTTGGCTGTCGATCAAAATGAGGAAGCACAAAAAGGCATTCCTATAAAAATTGAGCTTATCCGCAAAAGTTGGGATTCTGTTTATAAAGCTGGAGTAGGAGGGGCCTACAATTGGGTTAGTGATTCCAAAGAAGAAACAGAAAGTACCCAAACTATCGTTAGTGGCACTGGCCCTGTAAATTTCAGCCTTATTCCCAAAAGTGCGGGAAGCTATATTATCCGCGTTTCAATTACTGATAAAAAAGGGCGTTGCAACCTTAATGAAACTGAAGTTTGGTGTAGCGGTTCCGGTTATGCAGCTTGGGAAAGACATGATGATAATGAACTGGGATTAAAATCTAATGCTGAGTCTTATTTGCCTGGTCAAACAGCAGAAATTTTGGTGCAATCTCCTTTTGAAGAAGCTGAAGCTTTAGTAAGTGTAGAAACCGACTCTGTAATTGATAGCTGGAATGTTAAACTTAAAGGCACAGCTCCTACAGTTCAGGTTCCGATAAAAAGTTTCTATGCACCTAATGTCTACGTTTCAGTAATTTTAGTTAAAGGTAGAGAAGGTAAAACCAATCTTAGCCAAGGTGGTTTAGATTTAAGCAAGCCTACTTTTAGATTTGGTTATACCGAATTAAAAGTCGATAATCCTAAATCTAAACTTAAGGTAGAAGTCGTTTCCGATTTTGCTCAATATAAGCCCGGACAAACTGCCTCAGTTACGCTCAAATTGAGCGATTCTCAAGGCAAACCTGTTAGCGGTGAAGTTTGCTTATGGGCAGTAGATGAAGGCGTATTAAATTTAGTAGGCTATAAGTTGCCCAATTACTACGACATTTTTTATGCTAAGCGAGATTTAAATGTTGTAACTTCAGAAAATTGCGCTGATGTTATAGGCTTACGCTCTTATGGCAGCAAAGGAGCCAATCAAGGTGGAGGTGGTGGCAATGGTGACGAGGTGCGCGATGATTTTACGCCGACAGTTATGTGGAAGCCGTCTATTGCTATTGATGATACTGGCCATACTATAGTGCGCTTTAAGGCTCCTGACGCTTTGACGCGCTATCGTATTATGGCTGTAGCTTGCGACAATGGTGAACGATTTGGTCAAGGGCAAACTACTTTTGAAGTTAGTAAAAAGCTGGTGCTGCTGCCCTCAGTTATAAAATATGCTCGTTGTGGCGATTCATTCCAAGTTGGCGTTTTGGCTCGCAACAATACAGATAAAACATATTCTGTAACTCTCAAAGCTCAGAGTCAAGGACTCAATTTTGCTAACGATTCTTTCCAAGCTACTTTGAAGCCTACAGAAGAAAAGGTTATGCTTTTTGACGTTTCGGCTTCGAATTGTGGCCATTTCCCCATTAAATTTAAAGGGCAAATGGGAACCGAAACCGATATTTGCCAATATTCTATAAACGTTATTCCTGACGAGAGAACCAATGTAGCTGCTGTTTCTGGAGAGTTCGAGGCCAAAGAAGCTGCAGAGTATGTAAAAATACCTGGCGGAGCTAAAGTAGGCAGCGCTATTTTAGATATTTCTGTATCCAATAATTTCTCCAGTCAACTTAATGGTGTTGTGCAAAAGTTATGGGATGAAGACGCTATCGCTTTAGATACAATTTTAGCTCGTACAGAGATAATTTTACTTTCCGATAGATTAGGCCTTAAACTGCCTCAAGAGCTTAATTCTGAGGCTAAACGCAAAGCTGCTGTTAAAAAATATTGCCAAGAGTTAGAAAAATTTAGAACTATAGATAACGGTTTCTCACTGTGGCCTGGAACCAAGGTTTGTAGCAACATTTATACAGCTTGGGCTTTAGATGTCATGACTAAGCTGAAAAAAATGGGCTGGCTTGAGAGTGAGAAAGAGTATCTGTATATCGATACCAAACTTTATGCTAAAAATACAATTTACGCTTCTTTGCTAAAATTGCCCAAAGTTGGCGACGGAGTTGGTGATCCTGGTATTCCTATGCTTTTTGCCTCACTTTGTAAAATTGGAGAAGGCCAAAACTCTACTTTGGTAGTGTTGTATAGAGCTCGTCAGAAGTTCTCTCTGTCTGGACGTGCCTATATACTCAAAGCTGCCGCCGAACTTAATAATCGAGAGATTGTTGAGGCTTTGCGCCAAGAATTGAGTAATACGCTTAAGATAGAGGAACGTCAAGCTTGGTTTGAGGAGGATGGAACAGCTGAACTTAATACCATTTCCGAGCGTGCATTGAGCAATGCAGCTGCACTTTCGGCAATGCTGCGCAGTGGTGACTTTAAGTTTGCTCCCAAGGTGTTTGCCTGGTTATTCAGTCATAAAGTTTCCGGCACTTGGGGATTCGAATTAGCTGATGCCAAAGTGGCCGAAGCTTTGACTACTTACACCGATAAAGAACAAGTGGTGCGCCATGATGTTGAAGTAAAAGTACGTTCTGGAGGCAAACAGCTCTTAAAAGGCACACTCAAATATCCTCAAGCCAATTGTCTCTTTGCTTCTAGTCCTATTGCTACTATCGGTCAAGAAGTGCCCATAGAAATGAGTAAGACTGGATCTGGCAAATTGTATTATGATTTACTGCTCCGTTACGCTCCTACTAAACCTATGCCTGCTACTGATCATGGTTTTTATATTTTCCAAAGTTGCAGTACTTTAGATGATTTGGAACGCCCCATTCCCTTTACAGAACTCAAGGTAGGCCAAGTCTATAAGGTAAGTGTAAATGTAATTTCTCCTGTAAACCGAGACCAAGTTGTTGTCAATGTGCCCTTACCGGCTGGTTTAGAAGTTGTCAATACAACTTTTGATACAGAGAGCAATTTATATAGCAATTTGCTTAATAAGGTAAATCCCGATCCCGATTATGGAACTTTTACCGACGCTGCATATTACTCAGACCATGTAAAAGTGTGGGCTGAAGGCTTACAAGCTGGAGAACATACGTATAGTTTCTTGGCTAGAGCTGTTTCTTGTGGCCATTATCGCATGCCCGGTGCTAGAATCTACCAAAAGAATTGTCCGGAAGTTTTTGGTTGTACTTCGGAAACGAGGTTAAAAATTGTCCCTTAAGGGTTCGGATATGCGAAGCTTCTTCGCCGCCTGTTTTAAATGGTGGTGGAGAAGCACTTTAGTTGTGCTATGTATTTTGGGATTGTGGTTGTTCGTTTTTGTGTCGAGAACGTGGCCGACAGCTTATCCTTTAAAAGCTGAGCGCAACTCAACTTTAATGTACGATCGTAACGGTTCTCTTCTCCGAGAAGTACATCTAGAAGGTGGAACTAGCAAACGTTGGATCCCTCTTAAGGATATACCTACTTGGGTGCAAGATGCTATCCTTACAGCTGAAGATCGGCGCTTCTATTACCATTTTGGCGCCGATCCTTTAGCCATTATGCGCAGCGCCTACTACAATTGCAAAGTAGGTAGAGTGCTTATGGGCGGTTCTACTATCAGTGAGCAACTGATCCGCTTACTTATGCCAGATAGGCCGCGCACTTTAAAAAATAAATTTATAGAGCTTTTATACTCCTTGCGCTTGTCTTTCAATTTTAGCAAAGCACAAATTCTAGAAGCTTATTTAAATAGGGTTTACTTTGGTGGCCAGGCTTATGGTTTAGAAGCAGCTGCCCAGCTGTATTTTGGTTGTCCGGCTCGGGCTTTGTCTCCGGCGCAAGGCGCTTTTCTAAGTGTTTTGGTGCGCTCTCCTCAAGAATTGGCACCTTATAAAGATATAAATCCGGCCTTAAAGTTACAACGTGATTTGCTCTTAAGTATGGAGAAGCGGGGAGTGCTGGACAAGGTCGATTTAAAGCGTGCTTTAGCAGAAAAAATAACTTTGGCACCTCTCTCTGAGCGTTTTGCTGCACCCCATTTTTGTGATTTTATTATTGCTCAAAATGAGCAATGGCCTGCCCAAGATGCTGTCCGTATTGATACTACGTTAGATTTAAAAATGCAAAATTATGCAGAAAATGTTCTAAATTATCATTTAGAGCGTTTAGCTTCTCACAACGTCAAAAATGGCAGTTTGGTAGTTTTAGATATAAAAAGTGGCGACATTTTGGCTATGGTTGGATCCAAAAATTATTTTTCTCTTCCAGATGGGCAAAATAACGGATGCCTTACTTTGCGCCAGCCTGGTTCGACTCTCAAGCCTTTTACTTATGCTTTAGCTTTACAACACGGTTTTACAGCTGCTTCAATTCTGCCCGACCTTAGCTATTTGGATTCTATGCTCAAAGATGCTTTTGTGCCCGAAAATTACGATCGTCGCTTTCACGGTCCAGTGCGTTTGCGTCAGGCTTTAGCTTGCTCCTACAATGTGCCAGCTGTCTATGCTTTGCAAAAAGTAGGTATAAATTCGCTCCTGGAGTTGCTGCACAATTTAGGATTTACTGAACTTAATAAAAGTGCTCAACATTATGGATTAGGTTTAACCTTAGGTAGCGGTGAAGTTAATTTATTGCATTTAGTCAATGCTTACAGGGCTCTAGCTAGGGAAGGCAACTGTCAAGTTGTGCGCTTTTGCCAATCATATACGGATAGTCGAGGCGAAAAACACTTTTGGTCTGCGGAAGAAGATACGGAGCAAAAGGTTATACCGCCTGAAATTTGCACTTTAATTGGCGATATTTTAGCTGATAGTATAGCTCGATCGGAAGCTTTTGGCTACCATAGCGCACTCAACTTGCCTTTTCACTGTTCGGTAAAGACTGGCACTTCCAAAGATTATCGCGATAATTGGTGCATTGGTTATGATGATAACTACGTTGTGGGCGTTTGGACAGGAAATTTCGATGCTTCTGCCATGCGTAATGTTTCTGGTATTACTGGAGCTGCTCCTATTTTTCGCGATGTAATGAAATATGTTCACCAATATCGAAGCCGCCCGAGCAAAATCTCAAATACTGGCAAGCTTAACGAAGCTGAACCAGGGTTAGAAAAAAGATGGATTTGCGCTGAGTCAGGAGCTGCTCCTGGGCCTTATTGCTACAATAAAATTCAAGAATATTTTTTGCCTAATACATTTTCCTATGAAGTATGCCAAGTTCATAAGCTTTATTGCTTTAGCAAAACTAATAGGCAACCTATAAATCCGCTCTCTTGTTCTCCTTCTGAGTATTTCACCAAGGTTGTGCCTGTTTATCCTCCTTTATATAGAGCTTGGATGCGAGAACATAAAATGCTTATTCCACCTCAGTGGGCTATATATAGAAAAGTTAGTTCCGAAGAACGCACAAAATATGCTCAAAGTTCAGACTTAAATATGAAAAATGGAAGTGAGCTGCCAAAAGACAAAATTATCTTTCCGGAAAATGGGGCTGTTTTTCGTATTGATCCTTTCCTTAAACGTCAGCACCAAAGTGTCAATTTGCGAGCTACAGCTTCAGCACCAAATAAAAAGCTCACTTGGAAAGTTGATGGCCAAGTTTTCCAAGTGAGCTCTGAACCCCATGTCGTGAGCTGGCCCTTACGTGAAGGCGTTCACCGTATTACTTTACAAACTGAAGATAGTAAGTTTCCAGTTGATAGCATTACTATTACAGTATATCCTTAACTCAAACTTAGTTGAGTTGCGCTTCTATTGACGCAAGATTATCTAACTGACTTTGTCTGATACTTGTCAATCGATTTTGTACCATTTTTGCAAGGGATGATCCCAGCGCACTAGTTTAGTGCCATTTTCTTCTGGTTCCATAGTAGCTTCGCCGCGCCGAAAACGTGGAGAACGATCAGAACCACTGAAAGGATGTTTTATTTCTCTAATAATGGCATTTAACACATTAGGCTTTCCGGTTAAACGCAAATCTCGCACCCAGCGTCCATCACTATAGCCAGTATTGTAAGAGTGAATAGGACGATCTGACCAAATGTAATGATCTGGATTAAGCGGATCTTCTACTAAGCGACAATCTTTCTTAAGGCAAACAAATTCTTTGCCTGTCCAGCGCAATACTCTAAAAGTAGCAATTTGCACTCCTATAGGAGTTTCTCCCAAAACTACGATAATTTTTCCGTCTTTGTTAGGATCAATTACATATTTTATCTCATAATTAAGGTCGCCGACTTTGCCGAATACTAAAGAGTTTTCCATAATAATCTGTGGCTCGATTTTGCGAAAAGCTTGCCCGGAAGCGTAGCGAGCTCTAGGGCCTTCCCAGATAATTTGACCATTTTCATCGAAGAAAACTAACTGAGCTAAGTAGCCGTTCTCAGAATGGTTATACGCTACTAAAGCTATACTTTCTGGTTTTTCATCATTATTTATGTCTATGTAAAATTGTTGGTAAGGTTTGGTCTGCTCATCAGGAGCTGCTTGCAAGGGATTATGGTAAGGAGAAGCTTGGACTGCTAGCCCCAAATTAAACCATAAGCCGATCCCTAAGGCTATGCTGCTTAAGATGAAGCGTTTGCAATTATTACACCAAAACATTTTCCTGCCGCCTAACTTTAGTAGTATTTTAATACTGTGTTTATCTCGGATCTTAATTCTGCCTATTAGTTTTCCTTTTTTATAAAAGTATGTTCCATTTGAAAAAGCACAAAGAAATCGCTTTTTTTAGAAATCTTTTCTCGACAAAAGTAGACCAAGTATAAAAATGGCACTCAATATTTTCGTTTTTCAGCTTTTGCCTGTAGGTAGTTAATTATCGGCGGCAGAATAAGCCTTCTCGAGTTTATAAGACAAATTGCAAAGCAAAGGATAATACACCTATGGCTAAAGCTCATACCGCTTTTATTTGCCAAGAATGTGGCGCCAAATTTTTACGCTGGCAAGGACAATGTAATGAATGCGGCGCTTGGAATTCGCTAGTGGAAGAAAAAGTTGTGCCCGAAAAACGTAAGTCTATGGGCATGACGCTCAACCTAGAGGGGCAAAGTAAGCCTGTGTTGCTCAGCCAAGTTTCCGCCGAAGAAGATCCGCGCTTTTCTACAGGCATACCCGAATTTGATCAAGTACTAGGTGGCGGTTTGGTGCGCGGTTCAGTTGTACTTTTAGGTGGCCCTCCAGGAATAGGTAAATCTACTTTACTTTTGCAAGCGGCCAGCGCTATTGGTACAGCACAAGCACCGGTGCTTTACGTTAGCGGCGAAGAATCTCCCCGACAGATTAAGCTGCGGGCAGAGCGCTTAGGAGTGCGCAGCGACAATATTACTATTTATGCGGAAACGGCTCTCGAAGCTGTAGAAAATCTTTTAGAGAAACTCACTCCGCGCTTAGCTATTATCGATTCTATCCAAACCATGTTTCGCAGCGACTTGGACTCCGCTCCTGGAAGCGTTACTCAAGTGCGCGAGTGTGCCGCCTCTCTTATGCGTTTAGCCAAAAGTAGCGGTTCGGCTATTATTTTAGTTGGCCATGTTACTAAAGGAGGGGAGCTAGCCGGGCCGCGTGTGCTGGAGCATCTAGTCGATACGGTTTTAAGCTTCGAGAGCTATGGCTTGCACAACATTAGAGCGCTGCGCGGCATAAAAAATCGCTTTGGCAATACGCAAGAGACTGGCTTTTTCGCTATGGAGGCAGAAGGATTGCAATCTATTCCCGACGCTTCCTCGTTTTTCTTGGCTCAGCGAGCCCAAGATATTACCGGATCGCTGATTTTCCCTTCTTTGGAAGGTACGCGTCCTGTTTTGGTAGAGGTACAAGCTTTAGCTACAGACAGTTACTCCGCCCAGTTGGGAGCTCCGCCTACACGTCGTTCTGTAGGTGTAGATTTAAACCGCTTGGGCCTTTTGCTGGCCGTATTGCAAAAACGTCACCCGCAGCTGGGCATTGGTAAATGTGATGTCTACATAAATGTAGCTGGCGGCTTGCGCTTAAATGAACCTGCTTTGGATTTGCCTTTACTTTTAGCTATTGCTTCTAGCCGCGCCAATTTAGTTATTCCTCCCGATTGGGCTGCCTTAGGTGAAGTAGGGCTTGGGGGCGAAGTTCGCGCCGTCAGCGGTCTGGAAATTCGCCTTAATGAGTTGCACAAAATGGGCTTTCGCTGCTGTCTAGTACCAGCTCGTTCTCTCAATCTTAAATCGCATAATTTCCAAATTAACGCTAAAGGTTGTTTGCCTAAATCGCTCTCTTCTAAGCCCAGCCCTGAAAAAGTGCTTGAACCTACCGAAGAAGATCCCATCGGCCATCTCACTTTGGGCCCGCCCATAAATGATGACGCTTTCGATTTCACTCAGTTGGGAAAGAATCCACTATTTAAATCTGCTTCTCAATTGCCAATTCCTACTTCTTCAGCTCAAGAAACAACTACTTTGCCGGAAAGCTCTCTTGTTCTTAATGTAGATAAAACTAAATGTGATAATGCAGAAATAAGTAAAAATAAACTGCATAATAATGTAAAGTTACAAATTGTTCCTGTTGAAAATCTGCAGCAAGCTTTGCATATTCTCGGCATAAAAGGCGGTCGCATGAAGAATGAACGTTTCGAAAAGCAAAATCGTTCTTGAGTTCAGACAATATCGTTTGATAGTAAGAATAATAAGGGGCAATATTCGTGAAAGTTTTACATACATCTGACTGGCACTTGGGCATTGAATTTAATGAACAAAATCGTGACAAAGAATTTGAGCAATTTTTGGCTTGGTTGTTAGAGAAAATTAAGACTGAAGGCGTAGAGGCACTTTTAATTGCTGGTGATATTTTTGATACTTATCATCCTTCTGTAGCGGCACAAACTCTTTATTACAATTTCCTTGGCGATTTAAATAAGCAAACTACTTGTCGTCACGTAGTTATTACTTCAGGAAATCACGATTCAATTTCTTACTTGAATGCTGCTAAAAATATTTTGCGCGATCTCAACGTCTACATCGTTTCTGGTAAGCCGACCAATATGGAAGACGAGGTGTTGCTTTTAAAAGATGATGTAGAAGAGCCGCAGCTAATTGTTTGTGCCGTTCCTTATTTGCGTCGCGGTGATTTTAATATTGATAGCAAAAAATTGAGCGTAGAAGAAGAAAATGAAGAATTTTTGCGCTCTTACAGCCGTCATTACGCCGAAGTTAAGCAAATTGCTGAAGCTAAGCGAGCCGAGTTTTCAAAAGAAATTCCAGTTATTTACATGGGACATATGTATGTTTGCGGCAGCTGTTTTTGTGATAAGGAGCACGAATCTATTATTGGCAATTTGGAAGGTATTACCAATTTAGACATAGAGGATAGTGCCGATTATGTTGCTCTAGGCCATTTGCATATGCCTCAATCAGTTTTGCATAAAGACAATTGGCGTTACAGTGGCTCTCCTTTGCATTTTAGTAAGTCGGAAATAAAAGGCGGCTCTTCTGAGCATAGTTTAAAGTCTGTAGTTATTATCGATTTTGAAGGACGCCAAGCTAAACATATTGAGTTGGCTCAAGTTCCGGCTTTTCGTGACATTCGCATTTTACAAAGTAGCGACTCAGAAGAACTTAAGCAATCTTTGCATGATTTTATTAAAGAAAAACGCCCAATTTGGGTATTTATAGACTATAGCGGTAAGTATCAGGTTGGCTCCAATTTGTCTTCAGAGTTGCAAGAATTAGTTCGCGGTACCAAAGTTAAAATTTTAACTTTTAAGGACGAAGAGTGGAGCAAATTGGCGCTCCAATCCTACTCTTTGCAAAGTGAGCGCCAAGTGGAAGAAATAGGCGCGGCAGAAATTTTTCAGCAATTTATCGATAAAGAAGCCGCTAACGAAAGTGACGAGCTTAAAAGCTGGATGGAACAAACGTGCCTTGAACTCTTTGAAGAGGTAAAAAACAATCGTTATAGCGTTGAAGAATAAAAATATAATTGCTGAGGATTGAACTTAAATTTATGAATATCAAAAAATTAACTATTGAAAATATCAATTGTTTAGTCGGTAAGTGGGAGATAGACTTTGAACACTCCGATTTTGCTGGTCAAAAATTTTTCGCCATTATCGGCAATGTTGGTTCGGGAAAAAGTACAATTCTGGATTCTGTTTGTTTAGCTTTATATGGTCAAACTCCGCGTTGTGATTCTGGTCAGCCCATTGGAAACTTGGTAAATTCTAACAAAAAAAGTGGTCGAGTTGAAATTGTCTTTGCTATGGAAGGCCATACCTATTGTAGCTCCTGGTCTTGCACCAAAAATAAAAATCTCAAGACAGAGATGAATTTTTACGAAATAGCTCCAAATGGCGAGAAAATCGGAGTCCGCAGTGGTTTACGAGAAGTTTGCAACAAAAATACTCAAATTTTGGGTATGGAATTTACTCAATTTACCCAATCAATTCTTTTAGCTCAGGGTGAATTTCGCAAATTTTTTGTAGCTGGTACCGACGAAAAAGCCGAATTATTAAGTAAAATTACTGGCAATGAGTTATATAAGCAATTGCCTGCTTTAGCATCTGATAAAAAGCGAGCACTTGAGCAAGAACTTGAAAATTTGCAAAATAATTCAGATTTTGTAGGTTTATTGGATGAAGCTACTGTTGAAGAGAAGCGTTGCCAGCAAGTAACTTGCGAAAAACAGAGAGCTGAACTTAAGAATGAGCTAGAAAAAATAGACCAGCAAATTAAACTTTTGACTTCTTGTGCAGAAACTAAAGAACATAGTCTTAAAGCTGAGCAAAAACTTGCCCAAGCTTTACAAGAACGTGAGATTTGGGCTTCTGAATCAATAAAATTAACTGACGGCGAGCGAGCTCAATTAGTAGAAAAATTGCACCTTCAATATTGTGTAAGGAAGGATGCACGCCAAAAAATCGACAGACAATGTGCAAATTTAAACGAGCAAATTAGGCAAACTGATAAAGCTTACCAAGGAGCTAGGCAAAATTGCGCCAATTGCCAAGTTGGAAATGACCAATGGGCAGAAATTTTGGCTGCGGCCGATAATATCTTTGAACTAGAAAAAAGCAAAATTCAACATTTAGAAAGTTTGCGTCAAACTTGGAAACAAAAAGATCAAGAAATAACCAATATTGAAAATGAGTTTAAAAGTAACGGAACGCAAGTTGAGAGCAAATTAAAAGAAGTTTCTGTCCTCAGGGAAAGCCTCGAACAAGTCGTTAGCAAAATTTGTCAGCAAATAGCTCAAAATTATCGACAAGCTGGCGCTATCTTGCAATATAGTTATAACGATTTGGCCGCAGCTATTAACGAGAAAACCGAACAGCAAAAGAAAATTGCCCAGTTAGAAGAAACAGTAAAAAGCATTTTAGGCGAGCGTACCAAACAAGAATTTGCCCAATTGGAAAGTTTCTTAGCTGATCAAGCTTCGGAATGGCACAAAAATTCAGAAAAGGCTAATGTTTTATCTACTGAAACTGTTAATTTAAGTCAATATCTAGATATTTATCGGGATCGAGAGGCCAATTTGCAAAATAAATTGGTTTTCCAAAGAGAGCTCGAAGATCAATTAAAGGCAGCTCAGGAGCTCCATAAAACGGCAATTGCCAAATATGAAGCTGTTAAAGAAATAGACGAATTGTCTGGATATCGTTTAAAATTGCAAGCTGGCCATAGTTGTCCTTTATGCGGTTCTTTAGAACATCCTTACGCCGGTCAAATTGAAAAGACTTTGCAAGAACAGTTGCAAAAGGCTGAAGCTTCTAAAAATGAAAGCGAAGGCAAAGTGGCCGATCTGGAACAGAATCTAAAAGATCTTGCCAACCAAGAGTATCAGTTGCAAGCCGAATTATTAAGTTTAAAGCGTGACTACGATTCTACTTTATGCAAAATCAGTCAAATTTTAAGGATCGCTAAAGATGACGCGTTATCTGGGAGCGATAAGCTTATTTCTTCCGCTTTGGCCAAAATAGAAACAAGTGTGCATAATCTCACGGTTGAGAAGATTGTGGCTGAGCAGTTGCATGATGAAATTGGTATTCTATCTCAAGCAACTGCTTTTTGTTGCACTCAAGTCGAGCACATTGCTCAAAAAGCTGCCCAAGATCTGACTAATTACAGAGAACTTAAGCAAAAATTGCAAAGTTTAGATAGCCAATTAAATTTAGGCAAGCAATTTTTGGAGCTTGGTGAGCAATTACAAGATATTATAAATTTGGCTGGCCCTAGCATTAACGAGGTTGATCTTTCTTTAATTAAACTTAAAGAAGATACTTTGGATCAAGTTAATCTCAATGAAGCAGATGAAGCGCTTGAGCGAAGCTTAAAAGACGTTGCTTATTCAAAAGAAAAGTGCTACCAAACTACAAGCCAGATAGAGATCGCTGAAAATATCCGTTTAAATTTATTGCGAGTAATGGCCGAAAAAGAACAGAACTTGGCTAAATTGAAGCAAGAAATACAACTTCTCAAAGAAAATGGTGAAGTTTTAGCGTCTGAATCGGAAAAGAGCTGGCAAAAGTTAGAGCAATTGTGGCAAGAGCAAGAAACTACCGAGAGAGAAGCTATTAAAAAGTTACGTAGAACTGGAAATAGAGTCTCGGCCAACTTATTTAGAGAAGCTGATAAGAAATTTAAAGAGCGGCAAGCTGGCTGGGAAAGAGCTGTTCGAGATAGTCAACTTAAAAGTGTCGACCTTGAAGCTAAATTAAACAGTTTGCAAGAGCAATTGCAAAAAGCTGAAGTTGAACGACAAAGAGCTGAAAAAGATTATGCTATCGATAGACAAGCTTTTTACGATAAGCTTCAGGAATTACATTTTGTTGACGAAAATGATTGGCAAGCCAAATACTTAAGTGCTGAAGAACTGGCTCAGTTGCGTCGTCAAAAAACGGATCTTGATAGCAATATTAAGAGCGCTGAGGATGCATATGCAAATGCTCAGGCCAAATTTGAGGAAGCCAAAACAAAAGCCGAGGCTTGTCAATTTAGCCAAAAAGAATTGTGTGAACGCAGAGATAGCATCAATGCTGAAAATGATAAAGTTTCCGAGCAAATAGGGCAGTTGAGTGAAATTTTGCAAAAACATGACCAAGCTGCTTTGCATGTAAAAGAGTCGGAGCCCTTGCGCCGTCAGAAAGAAGAGGAAGTGCGCAAGTGGCGAGCCTTAACTGAAGTTTTGGGAGATAAAAAAGGCAAAAAATTTAATAAGTTTGTACAAGGTTTGACCTTCCGTTTACTTTTAGGGCGAACCAACGAACGTTTGCGCAATTTAACTGATAGATATGAGCTAGCTATAAAAACTAAAAGCAATGCTGTCAAGGAAAAGGCTAGTAGTGAGTCTGAAGGTGATAAAGACGCCAAAAGCGAGCTTAACTTGGAATTTTCTGTTATCGATAAATACCAATCTACAACTAGAGATTCGCGCAATCTTTCCGGCGGTGAATCATTTTTGGTAAGTTTGGCTATGGCTCTGGCGCTTTCCGATTTGGCCAGTCAACGGCGCGATATAAATTCGCTGTTCTTAGATGAAGGTTTTGGTACCTTAGACTCCGAGACTTTGGGCGTTGTTTTGCGAGCTTTAACAGCTTTGGGACGTCAAGATAAAATGATTGGTGTAGTTTCTCACGTAGCGGAAGTTAGTGAAAGTATCCCCGCTCAGTTGGAATTGAAAAGAAATGGCGACGGCACCAGTAAAATAATTGGCCATTATGTGCAAGTAAACGAAATTTGCGTGGCTGGTAAGACATCTTCAAAAGCCAAATAGAGTTGTATTTGAGTAGCCGGTTTTCTCCTTATTCGGCGCTGCTCTTGGGGGAGAAGCGGCGCCATTTTTCTAGGGCGAAAAATATTTAGCCCTTGCTCAGAAAAAGTCTTCGTTGTAGACTAGGCTCACCGTGTCTTGGAATTTAATTAAACGATCTGATCAATACAAAGCTCAAGAGACCATTTTAATGCG
>ERZ808242.982-NODE-982-length-18048-cov-5.129995_pt1 | contig 18048 bp, 24 predicted proteins | sample MGYA00521244_ERZ808242 | MGnify/ENA primary metagenome ERZ808242 (study PRJEB31516, sample SAMN03275573) | gut metagenome | biome: mammalia-associated habitat; material: feces | host: Papio cynocephalus | place: Kenya | collected 2012-07-27 ... | reverse complement strand
CATCCTGACCGGGCAGGAAAAAAGCCCGGCTCCCGAAGGAGCCGGACTGACGCAGGAATTTGCCCGGATTTTTGACACGCTGTCTCCGCAGGCGCAGAATGAGATCATTGCGGAGATGCTACGGCGGAAACGGCAAGAGCAATGATCTCTGCCTGATCCGCAGGGGACAGTGACGCGAACAGCTCCAGCGCGTAGTCGCGGTCGGATTCGGACACGGTGCGGGCGGTCTGGTTGCTCATATGTACCCTCCAATCATATACCCAAGGCAAAAAGCTACAGCCCAATAATATCAAAGGGAGATGGTTGCCATGGACAATAAGTCAAAAGCAGTTTTCAGCTGGTATGAGTTCATTCCACACGTTTTGGCGGCTCTGGCTGTCTTGTGCTGCGTCATTGTATTCGCCGCATCTTTTACTGGGCTGGCCGTCCTTCAGTTCAACTGGATTCAGCGCTGCGCTCTTGGCGACGGTGCTGTGATTCTTGTCATTATGCTGCTCCGTTGGATTGGTCAAGATCAGCAGTCTGCGAGGATCGCGCAGGCATCGGCAGCACCCAGAAAAGCACCGGCAGTAGAAAAAACAAAAGCTCCGTACGAGTTTATGACTTTCCGCATTGCCGGAGTATCTCACAATAATGATGACGGAACCAGCAGACAGCGGCTTTTGCGTGCATTCCGTTTTGGAGATCCTCCGTTTGATGAAAAGCGAAATGTTACGGTAGAGGATACGGAATATAACGGGAAACCCGCATTTCAGGTCAAGGTCAACAACACTTGTGTGGGTTGGGTTCCAAAAGACAAAATTGATGAATTAAATTCCAAATGGAATAAAATTGACAAGATAACCGCATTCGATGTAACAGGCGGCGGCTACGACCCTGACACAGGAGAGAAGCGACATTATGGAGCAACACTCTCTATTCGGTTTTTTGTGTAAAATGAAAGCGCCCCCGTCGCCTCTGCAACAGCGGCGGGGGCACTTTGCATCCAGACAGGATTCCAACAGATGGGGGCTATTGGGGTATGAGGCTGTGCCTGTCTGTGGATATACCGTAGCAGACACTGCCTTGTATTGCCAAGGCTCAAATATGGTTTTCCACCAATTTCTATTTGTATTGCGCAATATCACATTTGGTTTTTGGAGTGATTGGATGACATTGCAGGACATTTGCAAGGAAAAAACGCAGGCACTGAACATGACATACCCGCAGATTGCTGACGAGACAGGGATCCCATTGCAGACAATCCGCAATTTTTTCTCAAGCTCGTCCAAAGCGCCGTCCATCAATACCGCCGGGCCAATCTGCAAGGTGCTGGGGATCTCGCTGGATGAGTATTTCGGCATTACCGATCACCTGACCCCCACGGAGGAAACCCTCTCCGCCAAGAATGACACCCTGCGGGCGCACCGGGAAGAGCTGGAGCACCGGGTAGAGAGCAAGGCCCACACCATTGAGCTGCTGGAGCGCTCCCTGCGATTCCGGCGGCATATAATCTACAACCTGATGGCAATCATCGTCCTGCTGCTGATCTGGGCGATCTATCTGGATTCCCACTGTCTGGACTTCGGCTTCTGGCGGGGGTAACGGTATGATCAGAGCAGCACTGTATATCCGCGTCTCCACTGAGGAGCAGGCCCGGCACGGCCTGTCCCTCGGAGAACAGCGGGTCGATTTGGAGGCGTATGCAAAAGCACACGGGATGGTGGTTGTCGGGGTCTATGAGGATGCCGGTATCAGCGCCCGGAAATCATATAAGCGCCGCCCGGAACTCCTGCGGCTGCTGGAGGATTGCCGCGCGAAGAAAGTGGACGTGATTCTGTTCATCAAACTGGATCGCTGGTTCCGCAATGTAGGGAATTACTACGCTGTGCAGGATATCTTGGATCAATGCGGGGTTAACTGGCAGGCCACCAAGGAGGACTATGAGACCCAGACGGCAGCCGGGCGTTTGAAGGTCAATATTATGCTGTCCGTGGCACAGGATGAGGCAGACCGGGCCAGTGAGCGAATCAAGTTTGTGTTTGACGGTAAGCGTGCCCGTCATGAGCCCTTGACCGGGAATACTCCCACCGGGTACAAGCTTCAGGGGAAATCTATTGTAAAAGATCCGGAGACGGAAGCCGCCGTTGCAGCATTCTTCCGGAAATATCTGGCCTGCGGATCCATCAGCGAAACCCAAGCCTATATCCTGACGGAATACGGGCTCCGGCTTGAATATCAGCTTGCCAGTAAAATGTTGAACAGCCCGGTATATTACGGCCACTATTACGGGGTAGACGGGATGACCCCGCCATACATCACGAAAGATGAATTTGACCGGATCCTGTCCATGCGAAATCATACGGTTCGCAAGGTGATGCAAAACCGGATCTATCTTTTTTCGGGGCTGATTGTCTGCGGCGAGTGCGGTGCCCATCTGGGAGGGCGCACGAATATGCGGAACAAAGTTCCTCTGTATAATTGTCCTGGGCACTACATCAAGCGTTCCGGCTGCCCGAATAAAACCAACCTCAGCGAGCGGAAAATTGAGGCATACATATTGGACACGCTGGAGCTGAAGGTGCAGCAGGCGAAGATCTCCGCAGAAAACAGGCGGCAGCGGGTTCCTCAGAAAAATTACCGGGCAGAGATCTCATCCCTGAAGGCAAAGCAGGCAAAGCTGAAAGAGCTCTTTCTGAACGACCTGATTTCCATTGATGAGTACAAGCGGGACTTTGAGGACTTCAAGGCCAGAATCTCAGATTTGGAGCAGCGGCAGTCCACAGTCCCGGAGCCGAATTTCACTCAGCTGGATCAGCTTCTGGCTGGCAACTGGAGGGAGGTATACCAAGACCTCCCAAAGGACAAAAAACGGGATTTTTGGCGGATCATCATGCAAGAAATCCGGCTCTATGCTGACCGGCACATCGAATATGACCTGCGGATTTAATCTTGTTTTTGCCCGCAAAGTAGTTATATAATTCATGCTCAACTGTTGTTGCATATAAATTATATAACTTTTTGCTGTCTTCGCATAAACATCAAGGCTGGGCTAAGAAGCAATTGCTTGCAGGGGCCATTCTAAGGGCGTCTGCGCCGTTTCTGCCGTTCTCCCGTGTAAAGTCCCTCCCCAGCCGTCTGCGGCGCGTCTGAGGGCTTCTGAGGCCCTATGGAGGGGCATTTGCATGGGACGCAGTAAGGTCGCTGATAAGAATTGCTAAATGTGGCAGAGCCTCGCCTCCTTTTCCTGTATTCATTCTTCCTGCAATAGAGAGGGCGTGTCCGAATTGGACACGCCCTCTCCGTTGTGCTCTCTTTGATTTAGTCCGGGTACCCCGGTCTCACGCCGCAGGTAATCAGCCCCACACTTCTCACCCGCCGCATGACGGCCCCGCCGTTGGCGTCGTTCCCGGTGCCGGTGTTGCCCTCCATGGTGGTCATGGTGTTCCCGTTGACCTCCACCACAATGCCGCAATGCTCCGTTTTCTTGCGCTTCCCGGAGAAGTCGAAAAACACGATATCCCCCGGTTTGTAGTCCCCAGTGACGATCTGCCCGGGAGAAAAGGCCCGGTAGCGGTTCACAAAGGCCGTGCAGCTGGCGGTTTTGTAGAGGTTGAACCCCGCTTCCCGGAACACCCACCACACGAACGCCAGACACCACGCGAAGGCCGCCCCGCTCACCGCCTTGCCGTAATAAGCGGTGTTGTACTTCACCTTGTTGGAGCCGGAGGGCATCTCAACGACGCCCTCCTGCCACTCCGCAATCCGCAGCACCGCTGCCCGGGTTTTCGGCTGGATGGTCTCCATCACACCCGCTCGGCTTTCACGGGGTTGCCGTTCTCGTTCCAGGTCACGTCGAAAGTGCCTTCGGGCACGGTCACCCGCAGGGTCTTGCCTGCGTTTTCCGGGCAGAACCGCATGTAATCGTGCAGCCGCTTGGGGGTCTCGGCCTCCTGCTCGGCTGGCATGAAGCCCTCGGCCATCTCCTTTTCAGACCAGCCGGTCTGGGGGCCGTCGGGGGTCATGGTGTAGTCCAGATGGAAGGTGGCGCCCGCCGCCTTCAGCTCCGCGTTGATCTCGCTGAGCTTCTTGCCGTTCTTCTTGCCCTCGTTGATGATGTTCTCAAAAGTCTTGTCCATGGTATACTCTCCTTTCAAAATTTGGTCTAAATTACTGATTAAGCTGCTTGCTGATCTGATTCACGCCGGTCGCAGCAAGACCGGACACAATGCCAACGGCCACGGCGGTAAGGTAGTCCTGTGCGGGGAAATCCGCCATGAGGAACATGCCCGCCACCCCCAGCACGCCGCCGCAGGTGCCCACAATGATGGGGATCCACTTGTTTTCCAGACCGCTTGCCTTCACGGCCTGTCCGATGAGATAGCAGATGACGGTAATCACCGCCACCCCCGCAATGCCCAATGTTCCGATGTCCATTTTTTACTCCTTTCTCAGCGGAAGGTCGTCCACCTCCGCCATAATCGTGTTGAGATGCCCGTTGCCCCCCAGCGCCTTGTACGCCCGGTGCATCTCCTCCAAGGCCTCTTTGTCCGACAGGCTGATGGTTCCGGCTGCGATGTACGCCTGCCCCAGATGCCGGACGCGATCCACCATGAGCACCTTGAGGGCCTCCACGATGGCGTCGCTTTTGTCATCCTTGGCCCACTTCCTTTGGAGCAGCGCAAGGATGATGGCCGTGACGCCGGAGCCGGTCACGGCGCTGATAATGATTTGCAGGATTTCCGTTGGAACCACTCTCCTTATTGCAGATTGGGAGAATTGCACGTTTTGATGCAGCAAAAAGCCGCCTTGTCGTCTTGACAAAGCGGCTCCGGGGTGTGTATAATGAACAACAGAAAGGGCGCTGCCGATAAGCGGTTAGCCTAAAGAATAATGATCAAACGAATTTGACCGCAATCCTTTGGCGAGGGGCGGTCATTTTCGTTTGCAAATCTGAATTACCAGACCTACAACGCCGATGATAACAAGGGAATACGCAAAAAGCGCATCGTATGTAACCATTGGCACCACCTCCCTTCCGGGAAGTGCTAACCGCCTACCGTATATGGCAACGCCCTTCTGGCTCCTTTCGGAGCGACTTCATTCTACCAGAAAGGCCCTGCTTTGTCAATTTTCGCGTCTTGACAAAGCGGCGTGGGCATGTATATAATAGGGCCAGTAAGGACGGCTCACTTTGGTCGGTGCAGGTCGTTCCCCAACAGATTTAGAATCCGTAGAAAAGCCGCTGCCGATTTAGGTGGCGGTTATTTCTTTAGGTCAACGCCTAATTTGATAGCCGCAATCACAAGCATAAGTAACGCAATGGTTTCTGCTGTGCTCATGCGGTCACTCCCTTTACGGGGAAACAACCGTACCGCTCTTACTGGCGGATCCACTATACACGATTCGCCCTGCTTTGTCAATTTCTGCCGCCGCCCAGCCGGGCGGCTTTTTTATGCCTGCTTTGCCCACGCCGACGGGTTGTCGGTGGGGCTGAAAATAGTTACACCCCCACGATATGATCTGCATAGGTTGCCCAGTTCGTAGCCGCTTTCCATTGGGAAACAAGAGATGCCGGGACGCGAATTTCACAATCAGCTGGAATTGATGTGAATGCATTTGAATTTTTCAGGTTCGGAACAGCGGTGCATTCTGAAAAATCGTAACATCCGCATCCAACACATTGATAGAAGGCTTGACTGGCAATTTCTTCGAGTGGCCCCAAAACCTTAAAAGACGTCAGCGAATAACAACCATAGAAAGCTGACGCCCCTATTGAAGGAAAGGCCTCATCTAATCTGACGCAAACGTTTTGAAGCGATCGGCATGAATGAAATTCTGTACCATAAATTAGGTTGGCTTCATTGGGGAACTTGATATCACTTAGGGCTGTGCATTGACGAAATGCGTTGGCACCAATGCTGTCCCCCGTGGAGACTTCTGCAATTGAAAAGATTTTCAAGGCAGAGCAGTTTTGGAATGGCGCGGCTTGTGGGAATCGGGCGCTGGGAGCCATTACATATGCTCTAAGGCTATAGCAATTCACAAAATAGCCCATCCCAGAATTTATAGGGAGGGAAATTTCGGTCAGAGAACCGCAGGCTGAAAATGACAGCGTCCCAAATGTAACAGAATTACCAATTTCGATTTTTTTGATTGCGAATAAATAAGGGATGTCTAAATTGCTGACCGTCTCGGAGTAAGCCAGCAGGGCACTATGGGAAGAAATTCCAGTGAATGAGCAGGTGCCTGAAACGGTTAGCTCAATGACATAGTCTCCCGGGGCGACGTAGTGGTGACTTGGCGTGAATATTACGGCGGAAGTACTTGTCCCTGTCAGTGTGTCCGGCGCCGTGCCGTCGCCCCAGTCTACAGTTACGGTTCCATTCGGCGCACACCCAAGCATAGGGGACATGCGCCCTTCCTCAAGGTGAATGTAAATCCGGGTTTTTCCATCGTCAGTGATGTAGTTTGCACCAACGTTTATCTGCGAGTTTTTGCTCTTTAATCCAGCCAGCGTCCAGTTCCAGCCCTGACACGTCAGACCGTCATGCGTGGGCAAATCCGGCAGGGCTGTTTTGTTTGCCAGTTCAGAAAGGCTCCAGCTGGTGACGATGGTGCCGTCATAGTCATAAAACGTGATGTCTCCGGGCTTGCCGGACACGGCGGGCGCATATGTGCCGGTGATCTGTTCTCCTGCGGCATTATGAGCGGTAGCCCCGGAGAGCAACGTTTCCGGGGTTACCGTGTCCTGCGTCAGATCCAGCTTGATCTCGCCGCCGACTTCAACCTTGTTGACAGCCATAGGCTCACGCTCCCACCGCCAGGGTCTGGCCGCCTGCTGCGTTGTCCGTATAGGTAATGGGGATGGCTACTACGGTGACCTGCGCCAGATAGTCAAAGCCCTTGTCAGGCGTGACCACCTGCTGGGCCATGCCGGGTGTCACATTCTTGTTGCTCTGGGCCTTGACAGCCTCACCGCCGTAAGTGCCCTCCACCCCGAGGATGGACACGCCCTGCTTGATGTTGCCGGGGATGATTTTCGCCTGCTCGTCGGCGTCGATCTCTGCCTTGCCTGAGCCATCGTGGAACCCCATGGGAATGGCCGGGGTGTCAGTCTTCTGGCCGATGGTCAGCGTCTTGGCTCCCTGATTGGGCATGGTGCCGGTGAGCTTCGCTCCCCGTGCGTAGGCGGTTTTCCCGTCCAGCAGCTCCGCAGCCGCTGCATTGGCGTCCTGCGTATCGGAATCTTTTGTGCTGGTGCCCACGATGGGGGCGCCGCTTTTGTCGTGGGCGGTAACACCCTTTTTCAGATCCTCCGGGGTGATGGTATCTGCGGTGAGATCCAGTTTAACATCCGTACCGATGATTACCTTGTTCACATACTGATTAGCCATAGTATTCATCTCCCATAATCAGAGTATTTCCCCCGGCCTCGTTGGAGACTTCATACTGGGGGATCTTCAGGACAGTCACGTCGTCCCGCATGGTTTTTCCTTTGGTGGGCAGCGTCTCGGGGCTGTAGATCTTCGGGGTCACCTTGTATGCACCCGTATACGGAATTCCTCCCACAGTGGACACAGACACATCAAAACTGACCTTCAGTTCCTGCCGTGGGCATAGTTCGAAGGTAATCATCACAGCACCGCCTTGCTGATTGCTCTGGCAACCTCCACCATCTGGATTCTGGAGCCTACCACATCCCCGCCGGTGAATTTCACGCGCACCTGCATGGGACACATTGGGGGAAGCCTGAAGGTTTCTTCCTGCGTAACCGGAAAGTGAAATTTTCCATCCGAGTAAGTGACCTCATCCGGATAGCTGCGGGTTAGGTTCAGCAGGGTAATTGCCACCTGCTCTACATTTTCCACAGCCAGCGGTTCCCCCTGATTGCTCACAGTCACATCGATACTGTAGGCGTCACCCTGCACCATCAGGCCGTCACCTCCGTTGCGCTGACGGTGCCGGTATCATCCACCGCCAGTTTGAATTTCTTTTCGCTGCCGGACGTGGAGGACGGCACCACGAACACCCCGTTTTTCACGGCCTGCACGGCAGCGTCTACCGTCTCGCCGGTTTCTGCCATCGTGTAATACTCCGTGGGCGGAGCGGTCAGCGCCGCCAGCTGGGTTTCCAGTGCCGCCACACGCTCTTCCAGTGTTGCCATAGCTGCCTCCTTATACAATCATACTTCGGCCCAGCTGATCCAGCAGCCATTTGCCGTCTGCTGTTGCCAGCGGGCCTGCCTGAATCGTTCTGAGCTTGCGGTAATAGATGAGCACACACCCGTCTCCGCCTTCCCCACCATCGGAGCCGTTTCCGCCCTGCCCCGGGGTTCCCGCATTGACGTTATAGGTAATCGACAGGGAATGTCCGGTATAGATGTGGCTGCTTGCCTCGCAGATGCCGAATCCTCCGCCGCCACCGCCGCCATGGCCGCCCCGGCCTCCGGTTCCCCGGTTGCCAGTAACCTTGCCGGGGGCAACAGCGTCCGCGCCCTTTCCGCCATCACCGCCGTTGCATGTGATGGAGTAGCTGCCCCACCCCACCTGCGACGTGCTGCGTACTCTTCCGTAACCGGCGTCACCATCGGAGCCGTTGGCCCCCACCGCCGCGCCGCCGCCGATTCCCGGGCCTGCGCCCGCATACAGATCTCCGGCCTTTTCCGTGTTGCTGTCATAGACGCCGATGCTCTGTGATCTGATGGGGATTGGGGGCTGCGGGGTTGCTCCCGGGTTCCAGACCGTGCCGGAATCATCCTCAACGCTGCCGCCGGGTTCATTGGGTTCGTCATCCCCGGCGGTTGCGTTATCTTTTGTCCCGCCGCCTTTGCCGCCGGGGATGCCTGCGGCACCTCTGGCAGCGTAGACCTCTCCGGTAATCAGATCCAGATACCCTGCATCGCTGGCGGTTCCGTCTGCGGATGTGTAGGTTCCGAACGTGGTAGGAGATCCCTCGCTTCCCTGCACGGATTCACTTCCAGCCTGTCCGCCGCCTGCGCCGCCTTTTCCGATATGGATTGAGAATTTCGTGCCGGGGTCGCATGTGACGGAAATCTGAAGGATCCGCCCGCCGGATCCGCCCAGCCCGGCCTCGCCGCCTTCTCCGCCCTTTGACGCCATCATCCCCTGATTCTTGGTGCTGACGCCGCTGCTGCTGTAGGTCTTTCCGGTCGTGTCTCCGGCTGATCCCTGTTTCCCGCTGAAGCCGCCCCAGGCACCGCCAATCAGGACGGCGGTAAACTCACCTGTAGGGGATGTCCATTCTCCGTCTTCCGTCAGTTCTTCCCGCGCGTCAAAGTACTCCGACGCATCCGGCTGCGGGGGAAGAAAGCCGACGAGTGTGCGGGTCTGGCTGCTGAGAATGCCGGAGATGGCCGTCTCCCGGCTTTCTACGCAGGCGGTAACCATCTCTTTGTCCCACGGGTGAAAAATACGCACCACGCTTCCAGCCCGTTCAGACCCCGGCTCCACACTCACCTGAATGGTCTCTCTGTGCGCATAGTAATCTGCCATACGCTGGGCCACGTCCACACTATTTGTCAAGGAGACCAGGGTGGCATCGGTTACCGACACGACGTTTTCCTCTGCGCCCTCCGTCACCGTCCGGCGGACAATACGGGTCAGGTGGGTGTAGCCCTTGCCGGTGAGGGTGCCGGTTCCGGCGGACAGGACGGCGTAATTGTCACCCTGCTCCGTGATGGTGAAGCCCTCCGCCGTCAGGCTGTGGGCGGGATCGTCAAAGGTCACCAGCGTGCCGCCCTCGGCGGTTCCTTCGAACAGGGTGGTCTCATCCTGATTCTGAACCCACTGATGCTCCGTGACCTCCACAGCGCTCACAGGTGCCTCATAGACAGTGGTGCAGCCCTCTTCGTTGATCTGGTCGGCGGTGACCGTGCAGGACACACCGTCCCACAGCTTTTCCACCCGCATTACGCCATTCTCGTCTGTCCCCAGAGACGCCCCGATGGCAAAGAGCACCTGCGCGAGGTTGTCCCGGGCGGATTGGCCGTTCCCGCTGGCACTGTCCGGGTTGCTGTACGGGAGATATCCGTACAGTTTCCGGGCGGCGTAGACGCTCTCCACAATCACCGGAACCGGGCCGCAGATCTGGGGCACCACCTCTTCCACCGTCTGGCCGGTGTAGATGCCGCCCGCGTGGCGCATGGTGATGAGCCGCCCCAGTGCCGAAAGCGCCGAGAGCGTATAAGCCTCAGCTCCCACCCGCTCCACAGTCTGGATGTAGTACACGCCCACCCGGCGGCCGTTGCGGAAATACTCCACCTTGTCATTCTTGGCAAAGCTCATGATCGTCTTGTTATCGGAATACACCGTGACGGTCAGGCTGTTGGCTTCCAGACTGTCTGCCCGGAGGGCCTTGACCTCGTACAGAATCCCGGAGGGAACCTTGATGTCATTGTCCGCGGCGTAGCTGACGCCCTTGTAGCGGATCTCGTTGACTGCCATTGTCACTCCTCCTCCATGGTGATCCGGAAGCCCTTCCCCCACCGGACGGAGCCGGGCACCGGCGGGATGCTGACCTCCTCCACGGTGGGCATAAAGGTGGCTGTCCGGACAGCGTTGTCCTTGGGTTCAAAGTAGGTGAGCTGCACACGGTTTTTCAGTACCGCCGTCAGCAGCGCCGCCAGCTGCGGCCCCTGCTGGTCGTTCACCGTCACGGAAACCCTTGTCTTGATGGCCAGCAGATCCCGCGGCTGCAAGCCGCTGAGCCGCAGCGCCGCGTTGGAGCCCTCCCGGTACACATAGCCTACGGAATACTGCCAGCGGTTGACGTAGTCGGTGAAATCCACACCGTCCACAATGTAGGGAGGCCGGGTCATCGGCTGCCTCCTCTCCCCGCCAGAGACACGCCCCGGCGGTTGTCCTCCGCAATGCGGTACTTGTATTCCTTCCGAGCGAAGGTGGCGCCGTCAATAGTCAGCTCCACCGGGATCGTCAGGTCGTAGACCTTGGGCGCGCTGCCGCTGCCGCCTGTGTCCGAATCGGACACGGCCCGGCTGCTCCGTCGGCCGCCTCCCAGTGTCCGCCCCGCCGCCATGGCGCTGCGCAGGAAGCTGGCCTCGCCGGAGGTCAGGACCGCCTCGCCCTGGTGCAGCTCCGCTACGTAGCCGTCAAAGGGAACGTAATCCAGACCGTTTGCGTGGGAGCCGTTGACGCCTTTTCGTTTTTTCTCCCATTCTAACATAGCTCTTGCGGCTCCCCATGTGAGATCGCTGTCTCCCCACGCCAAATCGCCTACATATGTAAGATTCCATCCACGGTTAAGAGCATCACTCCGGGAGACCTTGGACGCACGCTTAAAAGTTCCAGCATCCTGCATTCGTTTGGCGGCCGCATAGTCGATGACGCCCCCAGCATTAACCAGACCGTTCGCCTGGTAGTCCGCCAGACTGTACTGACTATCCATCGCACTAAATGCTTTATTCAGGGCGTCATCTGCCGCAGTCCCCAAATTGCTAAAAGCATCAATTAATGACGCAACCGCTTCAACCCCCATCGAACACGCATCAACAATAAAAGATCCGAATTGGAGTAATCCACTGGCCAAAGGCTGGAGATCCTCGCCTAATATGGCTAAAGACTCGTTCATGGCCTCCTGGGCGGTGTTGGCGGCAATGATGTCCTGGTTGTTTTCCACCCACGCCTGTCCTGTGGACTGCAAGCCCTGCGCCGACAGCTGCGTCAGCACCAGATTGGCCCGCTCCGTGGTGTCGGCGCAGGCCGCCAGCCGCTCGTTGAACGCATCCTCGCTGGTGCCCGCCCAGTTGAGGGCATCCGCAAAGACGCCGGTAACCTTGCCCACCTGCACCGTCTCGTTGATACTTTCGGACAGGCTGTCGATGGGGATGGAATCCCCATAGGTGGCCCATGCGCCGATAGCCTCCTCCATGATAACCCGCAGGTTCTCCTGACTCAGCCCCAGCGCCTGAAGGTTTGCGGTAGCCGTGGCAGCTTTCTGCGTGTCCCCCAGCACCGCCTGAAACTTCTTGTAGATCTCCGTGGTCTGCTCCTGCGTGTATCCGGCTTTCTTACTGGAGACCTCCAGCGTCCCTAAAATAGTCCGGTACTCCTTGGTAGATTCCGTAATATTGATGATTCCGTCCGCCAGCGCCTTGGCTCCGGCCACGGCCGCGCCGCCCACCAGTGCCCCTTTCATGGAGCCAAGCGCCGCTACAACGCCGTTGATGTCTCCGGTCTTTGCCGCGTCGCCGAGACTTCCCAGCGCCTCCTGAAACTGTGTCAGGCCGCCGGATGCCTTGCCGACATCATCTCCGGAGTCCTTCACAGCCCTGCCGAACTCGTCGATACTGGACGCCGTGCCGTCTGCGGACTTGGCCGCTTCATCCAGATAGCGGTCTGTGTTTTTCAGTTCCCGGTCAAACTTAATCAGATCCACGGTGGCGCTGTTCAGCTGCCGCTGGTAGCTCAAGGCCACATCACTGTTCTCATCGTAGGCGCTTTTGGCGCTTTCCAGCATCCGGGCCAGCGCCTGAACCTTCTCCTTCTGCTGGTCGTACTGCTGCTGAAGAATCGCCTGCTTTTTCCGCAGCGCTTCCGCGCTGTTGGCCTGCCCGTCAAACTCGGCGGAGACCTTGGCCATCTCGGATTTCATACCGGACAGGCTGTTGTTGACGGCCTTCATCTGCTTCCGGAACTCCGCCTCGTTCTTGATGGAAATTTCAGTCGTAATCTGCCGGACTGCCATGATCTCACTCCTCTCCGCCGCTTAGCAGCGTTACCATGTCCAGATACTCTCCCGGCGTCAGCAGCAGGGCGTCCGCCGGGGCCAGATGCAGCCGGGCGGCACAGACGGCCAGAATACCAGCTTTCAGCCGCTCCGGATCCTCTGCCCGTTCATCCTCCCGGGCAGCCAGAACAAGATTGATCTCCCCGGAATCCTCCGCAGAGGGCACCGCCCGGTAAAATCCCCACTCAATGGCCTGCCGCACCGCGTTCCGAAGCAGATCCGGCTCGCAGGAAGAGAACTGCCACGCCGTTTTGTGTGGCTGGGGTGTGTATCCCTGCCTGCGCCGCCACAGCTCAGCCTGTTCAGCCAGCAGAGCGGCCAACTCCCGGCAGGATGCCCGACCGTCCTTCGTGTCCTCCATGGCGCCCGTGGCCCGCAGGATGTTGTCGTGGACGCCGAAGCGGTCGTAAATATCAAAAAGCGCCCCCGCCGTCAGCATAAGCGGCAGAGGGCTGCCGTCGAAATCAAACGTAACGTATCGCATGGCATAAACCTCCTGCAAGGGCGGCCCTCTCCGGGCCGTCCTTGCGGTAAAACTCAGGTGCTCCAGACGGCCACGATTTCGTGAGCCGCCGCAATGGAGCTGATTGTGTACTTGTGAGCGCTCAGACTGCTGGTCACGTTGGCGGCGTTGTCATACAGTGCCGTGGGATCCTTGCTGCCGAAGTCAATGGACATGTTCTGTCCGGCAGTTACATAGGTTGTGCCCTCGCCGGGATCGCTGGTACCGGTGCCCACATGGGTGATGGTCACGCCGTAGGCCGCCGTGCCGCCTGCGATGGAGTCGATGAACGCCTCCGCCTCGGACTGGGTGGCAAACTCCTGCCGCTCCCGCCATGCGTCCGCGTTGTCCTTCATCACCCGCAAGCTGACGGCGTTCATCTTGGGGTTAAAGTCGCTCTTGCGGGTGTCCGCCTCCTGCTTCTCCGCGCTCAGCATGGCCGTAGTCTTGTAGAGGAAAGTGGCCCGGTAGACCAGTCTCTTGTCCTTTTTGAGGACAGGCTCAATGAAGGCGTATGCGCCGTTGGGGGCGCTGTCCTCCCCCTTGGAGGTCTCCCGGCCTGCCTTGTAGCTGTGGCCGTAGACCTTGGCGTTGATCTCCAGATCGCTCAGGGTGGTCTCCACATCCACCTGACCGGAGACGAACTGCTCAAAGTACAGCAGCATGGCGTCATCACCGGTGATATCGCCGGATGCCGTGGTCAAGCTCAGATAGCCTTTGACAGCAGCACCCATGTCTACCTTTTCGCCGTAGACCGGATGGGTTCCCACCGGCTCGCTGGCAAAGGGAAAGAAATAGCTGGACACCATGCCAAGCGGCGTTTTTACTGCTTTGTTACCCATGGTTTCCTCCTCATAGATTCTTGGATTTCAGCCACTTGTCGTAAACCTGAAACTCCGCCTGCGTTGTGGCCTCCGCACAGGCTTCGTTGGCGTCGCGCACGGCAGGCCGGGCGCTCTGGCCCTTCTTGCCATACTCGTTGATGAATAAAATCTCCGCGTTGCGGGTCTCCGTGTTGCCCCGCTTGCGCTTGCCTGTGGGGCTGACGTAGATGACCCTCCGTCCCTTTTTGAGTTTCACCTTCCCCGGCTTGATAGACTCTGCTACATGCTGAGTACTCTCCCGGTCATAGATGCCATATGCCATAATCTTGTCCCGCTGAGCCTTGGCTACCACCTCGGCCCCAGCCTCCAGCATGTCGTCCTGTACTGTGTCCGGCAGCTCCGCCAATTCTTTGAGGGACAGGGAGAACTCATCCAAGCCATTGACCGTGAAGCCCATCAGCCCACCTCCAGATCCAGCGCCTGACACTCCAGCACATAGTGCTGTCCTTCCAGATCACTGGCATTGGTAAAATCCCCCACGGCGCATCCAGCGTCCAGCATGGCCCGCCGCAGCTGCCGTTTCAGCCGGATCGGCGTCTGCCCCAGCGGCAGGTACAAATGCAGCTGGATCAGGTACCGGACGGCCTGCGGCTCGTCGTCTCCGAAGATGTCGCCGCTCTCCGTGTAGTTGAAGACACAGTAGACCTCTGCGGGCTCCTCCCCGGCGTCCGGCCGGTAGAGATCCGGCACGCAGACGGGCACAATGGGCGTTACCGCATTCAGAATCATTTCATTAACGCTCATATCAGCCTCCCGCCGTCATCTGCCGGGCCACCAGCTCCGTGTACTCGCCGTTGTCCCCGTAGTCGTTGACGTACTCGATCTCATAGTCCGTACCGTGGTACCGCACCCGGTCTTTCCGGCTGATGGCCGTATGGCCGGAGCGGACGAGGAACCGCACCTTGACGTCTCCCATGTCCGCCCCCTGCCGCAGAGCCTCCGTGCCGCTGACCCGGGAGAACTGCGCCCACGGCCGCCGGATCACCGTCTCCGTGGGGGTCACATAGCCGTCAGCGTCCGGCGCGGTGGAGATCCGCACGATCTCCACCCGCTTGTCCAGCCGCCCTGCGTTCACGTCCATATCAGCCCTCCGTGTCCGATTCGGACACCGGCTCCGTCAGCTTCAGTTGATTCAGCCGCCGCCGGAACGCCGGATTGTCTGCGAAAGCCTTGTCCCCGGTCTGGGTGCCCCGGTTGTCCCAGGCGTCCAGCACCAGCGCGTTGACGCAGGTATTGTACTGGGCAAGGCGTCCGGAGCCGGATTCCGGCTCCGAAACGCCCGCGTTTGCCATGTAGCTGACGGCATCGGCGTACATCCCCTCCAGCAGCTCCAAGTCCTCCTGTGTGGGATCGTCAATCCGGCAGTAGCTCAGAATGGCCGCCTGCCGCTCCGAAAACGCCGTCATCCTTCACCGCCGATCAGGAACCGGACTTAGGAAGGTTGGCGATGACGAAGCCCTTGTGCACAATCAGGTTGCCGCCCACAAAGGCGTCACCAAGAATGGTGACCATGCGCTCCACAGCCTTGACGCTGTCATCCACCCGGACGGTGTAATCGCCGAACAGGCCCAGCTCGTAGTTGACGGGGTCACCGTACAGCATGGTCTGGATGGCTGCGGTGCTGGAAGCGGTGGAGCCGCTCAGGGCGGTCAGGTCGCTGACGATGGTATAAGGCACGATGTTGCCGCCGTCCTCGATGGTGCCGGTGTTGGGGTTGCCTGCGGTGGGATTGATCTTGAACACCCGCTGTTTGTCGGTGTTCCGCAGCTTGCCGATGGCCTTCAGGTCGGCCTTGTTCAGATACAGGCGGGCATTCTGGCCGATGGCCTCGTCGCTGCCGTAGCTGAAGAACAGGTCGTCCAGCAGGTTCTCGTCAATGCTGGACACGTCCACGTTGGCCGCAATCACGTCGCCTGCCACGTTCTTGGCGTTCTTGATGCCGAACATGTCGGGGGTTGCCTGACCGTCGCCGTTGACGATCAGACCGGCCAGCTTGCGCCGCATGGCCCGCATGGCCATGTTGTAGATCTTGGCGTAGTAGTCGGCGGGGCTCAGCCTGGCGATGTTGCGGTCGACAAACTGGGTTACATTCAGCTCATAAGGGCTGATCTTTGCCACGCCGAAGGTGGGGTCAGTGCTGGGGGTGCGGGCCTTACCGGCGTTAGTCGTGACCTTGCCGCCCTTGGCGTCCAGCTCGGAAATCACATAGGGCTCCAGGAAGCTGCCCATGCCGGTCAGGTTCTGGACGTACACCTGATCCACGATGGAGCTGACCACGTTGCCCAGAGGATCCCGGATGTTGGCACCGGCGCCGGTGGGCTCCACCAGCGTGCCGGTGGCCAGCGTGATGGAGTTCATCACCGCCTTGCGGGTCTCGTCGGCGGAGAAGGTGACGGGCTTGCCGGTCATCAGGGCATGGCCCCGCTCCTCCGCCATGTCCCGGGCCTCTGCGCCGGTGGGAGCGGGGGCGGCCATGATCTGGCGATCCTGCTCCTGGAGCAGATCCTGGATGTTCTGGATGCGGCCGTTGAAGTCCCGCACATCCTCCATGGCTGAGTTGTAGTCCGCCTGATTGCCCGCATCCAGCGCCGCCTGCGCGGCTTCCAGACGGGCGGTGCGCTGGGTGGTCAGATTCACCAGATCGCGTCTGAGATTGCTCATGTGTGTTTTACCTCCGTTAAAATCTGATTTTTTCCAGATCCAGGCGGGCCTGCGCCTGCCAGTCTCCGGTATCTGCATCGGGCTCACCGCCCGTTGATGCCGTGGGCGCCGGATCTACTCCCGGCGCGGGATGATGCTCTGCCTGATATCTGGCCCGCAGCTCCGCGATGTCCGGCATCCCGGCGCAGCCCAGCGCCCGGATGCCGCTGCCGATGGCGTTCATCACATTCTGTGGGGCAATGCTTGCCGTCTCGCCGATGATACCGTCCGCCAGCCCGCAGTCTACGGCTTCCTGCGCCGACAGCCACGTCTCAGCGTTCATCATCCGCCGGAACTCCGCCCGGTCTGCCTTGCCGCCTGCCTTCAGCTCATAGGCGTTCAGGATGGCCTCCCGGGTACTGTCCAGCAGCTGCACACTCCGGAGATGGGCCGTCCGGTCGCCATCCGTGATGGTGGACGGCATATGGATCATCATCTGCGCCACCGGGGAGATCAGAACCTCGTCACAGCCCAGGCACAGATAGCTGGCGGCACTGGCCGCGAGGCTCTGAACCTCCGCCACCGTGTGGACGCCGGAGCTCTTCAGCACGCTGTAGATCTCAGATCCGGCAAACACACTGCCGCCGCCGCTGTTGATCTCCAGCACCAGATCCTCCCCCTCCGGTGTGGCCGCCACAGCGTCCCGCACAGCCTTGGGAGAGAATGCCGAAAGCCCAAACCACTGGTAGATTTCCACATCGTCGTCAGCCGACACGATGCCGTTAAGCGTTACCCGCATTTCCGTTACCTCCGTTTCGTTGTTCGCTGAGCCGTGCCCAGTCCTTCAGGGGCACGAAATTCAGGCTTTCCCGGCGTTCATCGCCGCCCTCCACATCCGGGAGATCTTCCAGCGCCCGGATGTCGTTGACGGAGAACACACCGTTGTTCCTCTGATTGGTGTACCAGGCGCCCCGGCTGGCCGTGTCGCCCTTCAGCTCCGCCATCATGTTGATGCGGATTTCCAGCCCCTGCCGCAGTTCGGAATCCGTCAGAAGCTTCCACGTCTGCTCCTCGGCGTACTGGTTGACAATAGGGTGGAGGGTTCCCACGACATATTCGATGGCGTTCTGCTCGTTGCTGCCGTATGCCTGCTTGCCCTCCTGAAGCTTGTACAGGGGGACTCCGAAATACCGGGCGATGTCCCGGATGGAGACCTCCTTGTTTTCCACAAACTGCGCATCCTTGTTGCTCGCCGCAATGGGGGTGTATTTCAGC
>ERZ808242.981-NODE-981-length-18113-cov-4.654724_pt1 | contig 18113 bp, 14 predicted proteins | sample MGYA00521244_ERZ808242 | MGnify/ENA primary metagenome ERZ808242 (study PRJEB31516, sample SAMN03275573) | gut metagenome | biome: mammalia-associated habitat; material: feces | host: Papio cynocephalus | place: Kenya | collected 2012-07-27 ... | reverse complement strand
TACACGACGCTCTTCCGTTCTTTCATCCAGCCAACTACTTGGCCATATTCTAGACGCGTAGCCACTTCCTGATAGACAGCGTTCATATCAGGCAACTCTTTGAATTTACAATTTTGAGAACGCAAGTAGTCGGCTACAGCGTAATCATCATGTTCTTGGCCGAGATAAGGAGTAAGCAAACGGTAGCGCCCAGTACCGCCCAAAACGTTGTAGTAGCCCCACAGAGCGGCCCCCAAAGCGCCTCCACTGTCGCCAGCTGCCGGTTGGATATAAATACCAGAGAAGCCAGATTCACGATAAATGCGTGCATTGGCTACAGAGTTTAAAGCAACCCCGCCCGCTAAACACAAATTGTCATGGCCGTACTTGCGACGCAAAGCTTGAGCTTGACGAACTAAAATTTCTTCGGCAGCAGCTTGAATAGAGGCAGCTACATTAGCATAATGCGGATCTAAAAGGTTAGCTTCTTCTGGAGAGCGCGGCTTGCCAAAAATTTCGCAGAATTTATCACTAAAAGAACGACAAACTGAATGATGGAAATCAAAGTACTCCATATTGAGAGTAAATGAGCCGTCACTCTCTAAGCGTACCAACTTTTTAAAGATAGTATCAAAAAAGACAGGCTGACCGTAAGGGGCCATGTCCATGACTTTACATTCACCATCATTAGCTTGAAAGCCCAAAAAAGATGTAAAGGCACTATAAAGCAAGCCTAGCGAATGCGGAAAGCGCATCTCATCATCAAGGTGTATTTGGGTTCCCCAAGCCGAGCCACGTGTACCTGTAGCCCACTCGCCCACTCCATCTACAGTTAAAAGAGCGGCATTGGTAAAGCCGGAACAATAGTAGGCACTAGAGGCATGGGACAAGTGATGAGGGCAAAAAACTATCTTGTCTTTGCCAATGCCTAATTGCTCTTGCAAATGTGCTTTTACCCACAGTTTGTCTAAAAGCCAAACTAAAGACGATTCACGGAAAGCGATAGCTGACTTAGGCCAAGTGGCCATAGCAGACATAAGCAAGCGATCAAATTTTTGAAATGGCTTCTCAAAGAAAACCACCAAATCTAAATCTTGCGCTTGGCAAAAAGCCGAATCGAGGCAAAACTTTATAGCTCGACGAGGAAAGCTAGAATCATGCTTAATACGAGAGAAGCGCTCCTCTTCGGCAGCAGCCACTACCTGACCGTCAACAATTATTGCCGCAGCTGAATCATGATAAAAACAAGAAATACCTAAAACACGCATTAGAACTGAGCCCTCGCCTTATCGCTAGTATGCACAGGCTGCCAAGCTCCGCCGCGGCTGTCCTTTTTGAGCCCCAGAGGATCGGCAAATAGTTTTACACAAATGGCAAACGGAGTGACACATATCCAATAAAATACGGTCAATAAAATTCTGGCTTGAAAAGTGGCTGCTCTAGCGACCCAGCTTTTCCAACGTTCCCAAAGAGACATTTTTTGCGGGCTTTCTTGTCCCGCCAAATTGTCGGCATGTACATAATCAGGTTTAGTCTGCATAAGCCAAAACATTTCCCCACCGCCAATTAAACCCTTTTTTTTGCTCGTCCAACTTCTTGGATAGCTATATTTGCTCTCCTCTTTTAGCATGGTGCCACGAGCTTATGGCCAATGGTTATAGAACTAAAATAAAAGAAGCACAGCTCTAAGGAACTGCGCTTCTTTACTTTTTATATAGGTAGTTGTTATAAGTTCAACAACTAGTCGATTTTGCCCATAGCTTTGAGAATGCGTTCAGCGGTGAAAGGCCAATCGCGTACCCAAACGCCGACAGCGTCGTGAATAGCTTCAGCTATACAAGGAGCTGCGCCGTTGCAAGTAATTTCAGAAATGGACTTGGCACCGAAAGGACCGAGCGGATCGTCGGTAGGAACCAATTCCGAAACGAAGGTTTCGGGTACATCCAAAATCATGGGCACTTTATAGTCGGTAAAATCAGTCGTCAAGCAACGGCCGGTTTCTTTATCATAAATCATCTCTTCGGAGAGAGAGTGACCGATAGTCTTCAAGACGCCACCGTACATTTGACCGATAGCCAATTCGGGGTTGATAGGCGTACCACAGTCTTCCAAGCAGAAGTACTTTTGTACTTTAACTTCACCAGTGCGTTTATTGACAGCTACTTGAGCAAAGTGAGCACCGTAAGGGAAGGAAGCTTTATCGACAATAAAGTGACCATAAGCCATAAGTTGACCACAGCCATCACCTTGCTCAGCATAATGAGCAATTTGGGCAAAAGTAATAGACTTGCTCTTGCCTTTAACTGTACCGTGGTGAACAATTTGCAAGTTTTCAACAGGCTCGTCAAGCAGCTTGGAAGCCACTTCTAAAATGCGAGCTTTCATATTTAAAGCCGCATTTTTGACAGCACCACCGCTGAAGAAAGTACCACTGGAAGCGTAAGCACCTACGTCGAAAGGTGTTACGTCAGTATCGCCAGAGAGAATGGCCACATCTTCCATGTCGACATTCAAAATTTCAGCTACAAATTTGCAACTGACAGTATCTAAACCGGTGCCCAAATCGGTACCACCGGAAAGGACGATAAAAGTACCGTCGCTGAGCATACGCACTTCGGCATTGGCCGAATCGAGACCAGGTAAGCCAGATCCTTGCTGTACGATGGCAAAACCTTTACCTATAGCGATATCAGGATCGTTGCTGACTTCTTTTTTGCCCCACTCGATAAGCTCACGACCGCGCTCCAAAGCCTTACCTAAACCGCAAGACTGAATAGTTTCGGCCTGACCTTCGCGACCTTCACCTAAGCTCTTCAAAATTTCCAACTTAGTGCCAACATGGACACGATTCTTTTCGATAACGTCCATGTGGTCGAGACCTAAGCGGTCGGAGATTTCGGCTACGGCTAATTGCAAAGCGAAAGAGCCCTTAGGAGCGCCATATCCTTGATAAGCGCCAGTAGTAGCAATATTAGAGTACCAAGTATCTACGTTGAAGGCCATATTAGGACAATCAAACAGAGGTAAAGACTTGGAGCAAGCATTCATAGGTACGGTCAAACAGTGAGCACCGTAAGGGCCGGTATTGGCTTGCACATCCATGTAGATAGCGGTAATGGTACCATCTTTTTTAGCGCCGACTTTACAACGTACTTTGGCTACGTGACGAGTACGAGAAGCGATAAACTCTTCTTCTCTGGTAAAGCGCTGATAAATAGGACGACCAGTAATCCAGGTTAAGTAAGCGCAAACTTCTTCAAGAACGATGTCTTGCTTAGCTCCGAAGCCGCCACCTACGCGCTCTTTGATAACGCGGATATTATTTTGCTTAGTTTTAATAATGCTGGCCACAATGCGGCGCAAATGCCAAGGCACCTGAGTAGAAGCATGGATAATCAGGCGATCGCCATCCATGTGAGTGTAAACTACGTGAGGTTCAACTGGAGTGCACTGAATTTGGCAGCAATCGTACCAATTGTCTACAATTTCATCGGCTTCGGTGAAACCTTTATCGACGTCGCCAATGCCAGCATGGACGCTAGAAGCTAAGTTGCGGTGTGGATCGCCGTGAATGGGAAATTGGTAAATAACTTCACCGTCACGAGGATCGGCATTTTTGTTATACTCTTCCAAATTATCGGGAACACCGCAAATATAAGTAACTTTGGCTTTGTGGACAATAGGAGCACCAGGAGCCTTAGCTTCATCGGCCGTTAAGACGAAAGGCAAAACTTCGTATTCAACCTTAATGCGCTTTTCAGCTTCGATGGCCGCATCCATATTTTCAGCCACAATAGCAGCCACGCGATCGCCAACGTGACGCACTTTGTCGCCAATAAGCTTGCGATCGTAAGGAGAAGGCTCGGGGAAACCTTGACCGGCTTGGTTGTAGTGAACATCAGGGCAATTTTCGTGAGTTAAAATATAAACTACACCGGGAACTTTTAAAGCTTCAGAAGTGTCGATAGACTTAATGTAAGCGTGAGCGTAAGGAGAACGCATCATACGCAATACGCAAGCATTGGGATCGACGGCATCTTCCACATAAGCTTTTTGGCCGCGCACCAATTTAGGGCTGTCAATTTTACGAGCGGGCTTACCGACAACACGCTTACCTTCAGCGTAAGAAGGAGCCACTACGCAAGTAAAGTTGGGATCATTTTTGCGCTTGACAGCCAAGCGAATAGCGTCATAGAACTGCTGGTAACCGTTGCAACGGCAGAAGATACCAGACATGGCGTCCTTTATTTCCTCGTCGGTAGGATTGGGATGACGCTCTAAAAGTTCTTCAATACAACAAACTACAGCCGCGCTGCAATAGCCACATTGTACTACGCCGACATCAACTAAAGCCGACTGAATGGCGCTCAAAGTGCGTTGTTTAGAATAATACTCAACTGTGCAAACTTCTTGACCGTCTAACTGGGCAGCCAACAAAATACAAGAGTTGACTAAACGTCCATTAAAACGGATAGCACAAGCGCCGCAAGTTCCTTCGCCGTTACAGCCGTTACGAATAGAAGTAACATTGATACGGCGCAAAAAGGCATCGGCGCGTTCGCGAGGCTCGACCTCAGCCTGCTGTTCTCTGCCATTTAAAAGAAAAGTAATTTTCATATTTTTTTTGTACGACTCCCTAAAGTTGACCAAAAGCTTTATAGACAGTCCAGGCGGCGATCTGAGCGCCAACTTCTTGTTTGAAAGCTACGCCACCGCGAATATCAGCAATGGGCTTCAACAAAGGACGAATTTGTTTTACTAAAGCATCGCGCTCAGGCAAAGAAGCACCCTTCAAGCTCTTCTCTATCTCAGTTAAATGTACTGGATGAGCAGCTACTCCACCCATAACTAAGCGGACATCTTCGATTTTATCAGCTTCACCCTTGACGACGGCATAAGCGGCTAAAATGGAAATATCATTTTGAGTGCGTACGTAACGACGAGAAGCGAACTTTCTAGCTCCCATTTCCGAAGAAATGCGCACATTTAAAATCAAATCTTGAGGATCGCCATTTTCATTATATTCGGCGATATCAACAATATAAGTGCTGCCGTCGACTTTCATAAGCTCAACTTTGACATCTAAAGCCAAAAGCATAGAAGCCAAGTTGCAAGTAGCTCCGCGCAAAGCGATATTACCGCCTACTGTAGCCATATTGCGAATGTTGCGGTTTACCATATAAGCGGCCGCTTCTTTGATAGCCGGGAAAACGCTCTCACTCTCTAAAAGCTCTTGGTGAGTAACACCAGCACCGATAATAAGTTCGGAATCGGTCAGCTCTATCTTATTTAAGCCTAAAGCTGACAAACTAATTAAAGCCTTAGCTTGCTTTTCTTCAGGAACTTCCTTGGCATAGGTGAGAGTATTGAGTATGGTGCCGCCTCCCAAGTAGGCAGACAAGCCGAGACGGTGGCGCAAGCTGACCGCCTCCTGCACGCTGGACGGCTTATGAAATTCGCTAAACAAAATAAAACCTCCCGAGGAAGATGGGTCGGAACAAAAAGTCTCTTTTTGCCCTCTTTCTTTTGTGCGTCAAGGGTGCAATACCTGCCTAAATAAGAGACTTTTTTATATACTACTCGTTGTATAAACTCGAGAACATCGCATTTTTGAGCTATCGATAGCCTTAGCTCGATAGACTCCGTGAAATAATACTATTAAGTAAAATTTGCGCTTGCTCACAGCAGTTAGAGTTTTAACTATATATGGCAAAACTTATAATTATTGATATTTAGCTCCAGATACAATTGCAAGCAAAAACTATAGCTGCTAATTCGCTATGTTCAATTTGACGCTTACTGGCCAAAATATGAAAAAGTTCGTGAGCTAAGACGAGCCTTTTAGGCCAATCATCTACAGTTTTTTTTACTCCCAAAGCTATAGCGCTTTTAGACAAAAAAGTTAGAACTTCCCTATCCAGATAGACTCTTTTTTCATTAGACACTACTCGTCCCCAAACTAGCAAACCTGGCACACTTAAAGGCTTGTATTCAACGGCAAAACCAAGCCGACGCAAAGCGGCCTCCGGTTCTGATGTTTGCTCAGAGCCAAAAATTGAAGCCTGTCTTTGAGCCACTTGCCATTGGGCTGAGCTATATTGGCCATGCGGATCCCAAATGGCCAAGAATTTACTAATTAAGGACAAAGGCACAGCCATTTTAATTGTTTTTTTCGACTATAGCCAAAACTTTTTCGTCTTCAGGCAAATTACCTAATTCGCTAGCAGCTAATTCCAACATTTGCTCAGCTTTAACTAAAGTGCTTAAATCACACATTTTGTGACCAGCGACCAAATGCAAAGACGGAAGCAGAGCGCCTGCGTCGCCATAAGAAGTGTAATCGCGCAAAATCTTTTCTAAGAAACCATGCAAGTTGCCTACAGTTCCTATTTCGACTAAAGCTCCTGGCCTTTGCAACCTGGCAGAGCCGAAAACATCAGTTACCCAAATGGTAGTTTCCTTTTTCTTAAAGAGGCCGAAGAAAATTCTGCGCTCTAACTCGCTTTTGTATACGTAATAAAAATTGGTATGGCCTAACAGCGTGTAAGTATTGCCCGGCTGGCCTGACGTCTTTAGCACTTCTAAGCGCTCTGCTTCACTGACTTCTTGGCCGCTGCGCGAGCTCTTATTGGAAAAAGCGATAGCTCCTTGGGCTATAGCTCGCACTAAGTTCTTCTGGGCATCTACTTCTACAGTTACTTCCACACTGTCAGCCTCGGCGCCCATCTTTATGACCGCTTGCTCAGCTTGAAGGCGCAAATTCTGTAAATCAGCAGGTGTAGGATCGACAATACTGCGTTCTATACATTCGCGCACCATAGCTAAAGCCGCGCCTATAGCAGAAATAACTTCAGCTCGCTGGGCCAATTCAAAAGGCAAACCCAATTTACTGGCCACAAAAGGCACTATAGCTGCACAGCCTCCGCCACCACCGATGAGCTTTAAGCGTCGATCTTCCATTTTGTAGTCGGATATTAATTTTTTTAAAGTAGGGATAATAATTTCCGACGCTTTATGCAACGCCGCCCAAGCCCAAGCCTGAGCGCTCTCAGCTTGAGCTTGATCATCCCAAACTGAAGCGTTTAAATTGGCCATAGCGCTTGTTTTTTGGGCGGCTGCCCACTTTTGCCAGGCAGCTACCGGCGGGCGCTCCCCCTTGGCTTGTAGATATTGGCCCAAAGAGGCAAAAGCTGCCGCTGCAAATTTAGCGTTGCCGGAAGAATAGCCACCTTTAGGAATTAAGCCCAAAATATTGGCCGCGCAAGTAGAAGTGAGAGCATATTCTTGGCCTGAAGGCGTTTGTACTACAAAATAAGGATGATCACCAGCAAAAGGTGATACTTCTTTTATTTTCAGATCTGAAGCTTTTAAAGAATTAGTCTCGCTTTCCGGAGCAAAAGCGCAATAAGTATATCCAGCCAAATGAGCGCTGCGCGGCCCAATTTGCAAGCCGTTCAGCCAGCCGACCATTGATCCTCCGGCTACTCCCAAAGTGCGGCTATCCAAAGTGCGCAAATAAGTGTCGCGCCCGCCGACAGTAGCTGATTTCACCGCCGCATGGCCATCTTTAATCATGCAAATATCGGTGCTGGTGCCGCCTACTTCCAAAAAGAGCGCATCTGAAGCTTTTAAAAACATTAAACAAGCGGCAATACCGGCGGCCGGCCCAGATAAAAGTGTCAGTACGGGGCGGCGTTGTACTTCATCAATGCCCATAACGCCGCCATCAGAGCGCATAACCATGAGTGGCGCTTTAACTTGCTGGCTTTCCAAGGCACCTTTAGTCATAAGCGCCGTGGCGATCATTTTGGGCAAAATGCTGGCATTAAAGACGGCGGTCTGGGTGCGAGCGCTTAAACCATAAAGGCCAGACATTTCATGAGTCGCGCAAACCGGTATTCCCGCTTGGCAAGCAGCATGAACAATTTTTAGTTCACCTTGAGGATCATCTACGGAAAAGCCTTCAGCAGCCACAATGGCTCCAACTTGCTCAGACTTAAATTCTTTAAGTTTAGCCTCTAAATCAGTGGTAAAATTAGCTGCTTGCGGATCGAGTACAGCAGAAATGGTGTGTAAAAATTTGCCAGGAGCCAACTCTATGTCGCCCACATGAGTATCGCTTTTGACTTTTACAGCTTCTAAACCGTTGGCTAAAGCGATAATGCCAACTTTAGCTACATCACCTTCCAAAAGTGCGTTAGTAGCTTGCGTAGTACTGTGAGCTAAAAAGACAATTTCGGCGTCCTTAGGCAAAAGAGCACACAGACCGCGAAAAGCTTCAATAATGCCGGCCGCCACACCCTGAGCATGAGTATGCGTAGTAGGAGCGACACAGTGGGCGCTCACTTGCAAAGTATCGTTGTCGATAGCTACAGCATGGGTAAAGGTGCCGCCGACGTCAATGCCTACACGAAATTTACTCACAATCTTTACCTCTACTTTTTAGCTTATTTTCTGGTGAAGGAGATAAGCGGCCAGCCCCTGACTGTGCTGGGCTGGCCACAACATATAAATGGCTGCCGTGGAGGCGGCACCTTAGATGCGTTTTTTTAGGGAGTCCAACTTAAAGCTTTGGCTACGAAAGCGGCCCACAACAGAGCAACAACAACAAAAGCCCACACATAAGGCAAAGTGGCCTTAAGCAATTTTTCGGCGCCCACCTTGGTAAATTGAGCTAACCAAACGTTGTGCGTATTGGTTGGGTCACACACGCCTTGCACTTGGCCTACACCAAAGAAAGCAGCCAAAATTGCCGTTGGCGCCATTAAATTGCTGCCCAACAATATACTGGCTACACCAGCGCCTAAACCATACATATTGAGTGGGCCGCGATAGAGAGCCAAAGGAGCCAAAACGGAAAAGACGAGCACAAAAGAGAGCGGGCGGCCAGGAATAACAGCGGCCAAGATGGGAGCCATTACAGCTTTAGTGGGTTCGGCAGTCATAGCCCCCAAGCACATACCTAAGCCAACAAACAGGCCCAAAACTGGAGCTACATCTTTTAAGCCTTCCAAAACAGCAGCACTTAAATTATTGACACAGCGACGCGGATCGGTAGTCAAAACGCCCCATAAGATACCAACAATAAAGGCCGGAATGATGGGCATACCAAAGCAAAAAATTAAAGCGATAGGTAAAATAGGCGTTAAAAGAGCCGCCAAGGGAACTTTAGTTTTGGGCAACTCAGCACTTTGGGCCCAGTTGAAGCTGCCACGTTCGCGATACATACCGACACCCAAATAAACTAAAGTAGTTAAAGCAAACAAAGCGCCGTAAGCGACAACATATTCTTGCACCACCGCTTGGGGCAGCTTCAAAACATCCAAATAGAAGCCCAGATTGGCCGGATTGAAAATGCCTCCCAAAGCAATAGCAAAAAGCATCAAACCAGCCGCCAACTCAGCAGAAATGCCCACGCCAATCATGATAGGCAATACCAAAGAGCCAATCATAATAACTGCTCCCAGGCCAGTAACTGAAGTAAAGCAAACAGCAGTTATAAAAGTGAGCAATACAGCCAGCCAAGTTTTATGGCGGCCAGCATATTCAGCAGCTAAACTAATTAAGTGAGCGGCAATACCGTTGCGCATAACTACTTGAGAAAGAATGGAACCAAAAGCAGCAAACATAATCGCTTGCGATAATTTGACAGAGCCTTGAGTTATAACGGTATCAAAAATAAATTGGGCAAAGGTTCCCTCCCCTTGTGTCCAATCATAAGCACAACCGGAAATAAGGCCTACAGTTACAGCCATAGCCGGTAGGGCCAAGAGAGCGGGCAATTTGCGACTCATCATTAAAGCCGCGAAGACAAAAAATACTAAAATTATTAAAATACCGGCAAACATATGCAACAACTTTCACAAAAATCGGCTCCAGCTTCTATACTGAGCCATTGATCCCTATTTTGGCCAAAAGCTTTCAATTGGTGTAATCTAAATTAAAAAAGAGCTCGAATTTTTTTTCGCGCTCTCTAGAGGAATTGTCTATTTTTTTCTGCTTAAGTACCGTAGCGACGGCCACGCTGTTGATAATCGATAATAGCTCTATAAATAAAAGCTTCATCTACATCTGGCCAGTAAATATCGCTAAAGTAAAACTCTGTGTAAGCCGATTGCCACAATAAAAAATTGCTCAGCCTCAGTTCTCCGCTGGTACGGATAAGCAAATCGGGATCGGGACAACCAGCTGTATACAAATTTTGTCCAAAAACATCCTGGTCTATATCGCTTATTTGTAGCTTGCCTTCTTTAACTTGCTCTGCTAGGTAGCGAGCAGCATGCAAGATTTCCTCTCGACCACCATAATTGACAGCCAAGTTGAGCAGCAAATCGCTATTGTGAGCCGTAGCTTTTTCGGAAATTTCTAATTCGCGACAAACTGAAGGGTGAAGCGCACTCTTATCACCTATAACTCGCAAACGTACACCAGTATCGAGCATTTTTTGACGCTCAGATTTGGCGTAATATTCAAAAAGTTGCATTAGCAAGGCTACTTCCGCAGGAGAACGCTGCCAATTTTCCGCCGAAAAAGCATAAGCGCTCAAAACTTTAACGCCCAAATTGCGACACGTTTCCATAACGGTGCGAAAAGCCTCTACACCAGCTTTATGCCCAACAGCCGAAGGCATAAAACGTTTTTTGGCCCAACGCCTATTGCCATCCATAATAACAGCAATATGTTTGGGCAGACGCTCTTTATCTATTAAGCTATATAACTCGGCCACAGACTTTTTTTCTAAATTGGCTTGACTATCGATTTTAGAGCTGCTCACTTTTTCTTCTGACGCTCATAAGGCGTCCTTTCAAACACAGGATAAGCTAAAATCCACTCCCAATCGCCTGTCCAGGAACTTTGGCAAGCGGCTTCGCCTTCTTCACTCAAGCTTTGCCAAAAAGCTTCATTATGCTCGGAGCTCGCCTCAGGTGCATTTGGGTAAGGACGCACCGCAATTACGCGCAAACGGCCCTGAACTAGGCCAGTGCTAGGCGGACGGGTTACAACAACATGGCGGGGCGCCACCCCAAGCTGACGAGCTTGAGCCAGCGCCTCGCCATAATCCTGCCCCAGCCAACAGCTGGGGCAGCTAGGGTGAAAAAGACCCATCCTACTTATACTTCCATAATCTCTTTTTCTTTAGCGGAGAAGACTTTACCCAACTCTTCAATATGCTTGTCGAGCATCTTTTGAATCTCGTCCTGAGCTTTCTTAACTTCATCCTCAGGAGCTCCATCCACCTTCTTCAAACTGTCCATAGCTTCGCGACGGATATTACGCATGGAAACTTTGGCGTCTTCAGTCATCTTCTTAGCCTGTTTTACCAGCTCTTTGCGACGATCTTCAGTTAAAGGAGGGAAGACTAAGCGAATCATTACACCATCATTGGCGGGATTGATACCCAAATCGGACTTTTGGATAGCCTTTTCAATGGCGGTAATATTTTTTTTATCGAAAGGAGTAATGGTAAGCATACGAGCTTCGGGCATACCGACAGTGGCTACCTGGTTGATGGGCATTTCGGAGCCATAAGCTTCGACTAAAATGCGATCCAAAAGGACAGGAGTAGCCCGGCCGGTTCTGATAGTTGCGAAACTGCGCACCAAACTCTCACGAGTTTTCTTCATCTTCTCTTCAGCGTTTTTGCGTATACTAGGATCTATCACTGGAGTTCCTCCTTAACTAAAGTGCCGATATTAGCACCGTCAACGACAACTTTATGCAAGTTGCCTGGTTCGGTAATATTAAACACATATACCGGCAAACCATTGTCACGGCACAGCGAAAATGCTGTGCTGTCCATAACTTTTAAGCCGCGATTGAGAGCCTCTGTAAAAGTCAGAGAATCAAAACGCTTAGCTTCAGGATTTTTATGCGGATCGCTGTCGTAAACACCATCAATCAGCGTACCTTTCAAAACCACATCAGCTTCGATTTGCAGGCCGCGCAAAGCAGCTCCCGAATCTGTAGTGAAGTACGGATTGCCCGTGCCACCAACAAAAATGACTACTCGCTTGGCCTCTAAGTGCTCACGAGCATCCTTAGCGTTGAAAAGCTGAGCAAACTGAGGAACATGGACAGAGGCCATAACCACAGCTTCCTGCCCTTGAGCCCTAAGCGCATCGGCAAAAGCCAGACCATTCATAATGGTGGCCAGCATACCCATAGAGTCGGCGCTATTGCGCTCCATATAGGGAGCCATGCGAGCACGCCAGAAATTGCCGCCGCCTAAAACAACACCAACTTCTACACCGCTCTTGGCTATTTCAGCCACTTGCTCAGCATAGCCGAAAATAGCTTCTTGCTCAATACCCAAATCATGCTGACCGGCCAGCACTTCGCCGGATAACTTTAATAAAATTCGCTTAAAACGCAATGTTCCAAGTCCCTTTCTCGCCCTACTCTCCCCCAGAAGCGGTCTACTTTTACTCAAACTGCGGAAAAAAAAGCCCCGCCTTTTTAAACTTGAAGTTCAAAAAAACGAGGCTTTCATCACAAAATCAGCTTAAAAGCAATATTATTCCTCACCGACAGCCATGCGGCAGAAACGTTTTACAACGATATTCTCACCCAACTTGCCGATAACTTGCTTGATCTTGTCACCGATAGTTACATCGTTGTCCTTTACGAAAGGCTGATCGAGCAAAACTTTCTCTTTGAGGAAGCTGTCAACCTGACCCTTAGCGATCTTTTCAGCGATCTGCTCAGGCTTGCCGTTCTCGATAGCATTTTTCTTGTAACCAGCGATTTCAGCTTCAATGAAATCGGCGGGAACTTGCTCGCGAGAAACGTAGATAGGATTCATGGAAGCCACTTGCAAGCAAATGTCTTTCAACAAATTCTGGAACTCGTCGGTCTTAGCAACGAAGTCGGTTTCGCAATAGAGCTCTACCAATACGCCAACTTTGCCAGTGTGGTGCATGTAGCAACCAACGCGGCCTTCAGCAGCGGTACGAGTAGCCTTAGTCTCGGCCTTGGCCATACCTTTACGGCGGAGCCATTCCTGGGCCTTCTTGACATCGCCATCGCACTCTTTAAGAGCGTTGCGGCAATCCATCATACCAGCGCTGGTAAGATCGCGGAGTTCTTTTACTTGAGCAGCAGTAACAGTAGCCATTAAAATATACCTCTTGAAAATATTCGCACAGAAAGAGGAAGCCTTTGAGTGGAAACCACTTTCCGGCTCCCTCCTCCATCAAGTCAAATCCTAGTTATCAGACAATTAGTCTTCAGCGCGCCATACGCCGCCGGGGATGTCGTTGTCGTTCTTCTCTTCGGTGAAGCTCTTAGCAACTTCCTTGGTGATAGCTTCGGCGTTTTCGATGGCTTCTTCGGCTACTTCTTCAGCAGCTTCGGCTACATCAGCGGCGGCTTCGTCTACGACGATTTCCATCTCGGACTTGCCTTCGATCACGGCATCAGCGATCTTTCCGGTGAGTAAACGGACAGCGCGGATAGCATCGTCGTTGCCGGGAATAGGATAATCGATAACGTCGGGGTCGCAGTTGGTGTCAACGATAGCTACAACGGGGATACCAAGTTTGCGAGCTTCGTTTACGGCGATGTACTCTTTACGAGGGTCTACAACAAACAGAGCACCGGGAAGGCTCTTCATGTTCTTGATACCACCCAAGAACTTCTCGAGTTTCTTGCGCTCATCTTCCAAACGAAGGACTTCCTTCTTGGTAAGGCTCTCGAAGGTACCATCTTCGCGCATGTTTTCCAACTCGCGCAAACGAGCGATACGAGTCTGGATGGTCTTCCAGTTGGTGAGCATACCGCCCAACCAACGCTGGGTCACGAAGAACTCGTTGCAACGTACGGCATCTTCGGCGATAGTGTCTTGAGCCTGCTTCTTAGTACCGACAAAAAGAATGGGGCGGGGATCAAACATAGGGGTTTCGACGATACGACGATTCTCGTAGTCGTACTGACCCTTGACGACGGCTTTCAAGAAAGCATAAGCCTCTTTGAGTTTAGCGACGGTCTTCTGAAGGTCGATGATGTAGATACCATTGCGCTGGGTGAAGATGAACTTCGCCATCTTAGGGTTCCAACGACGGGTCTGGTGACCAAAGTGAACACCGGCTTCTAAGAGCTGCTTCATGCTAATTAATGCCATTTTATCCTCCTGGGTTTTACCGACGCGACCGACTTTTATTCGTTTTTCATGGGGTCGCGCCGCCTCGCAGTTTCAAAAACAGAACTTCTACCCTGCACTTCACTTCCCCCCTTACCGGTGGGCCGTCAACGGAAGCAACTGGGCACCCTGAAATTCGTAAGAAAAAAACTGCTGCGACTTATATTTTACAAAAGCCTCAGCCATAAAAAAGCGTAAGGCTAAATTTAGCAACGGTATTTTATCACTTACTACTATAGCTAGTCAATAAAAAAGGGCGGCTAATAGGCCGCCCAATTTATAATAAAAAGGCTACAAAATAAAACGAGATAAATCGCGACTTTGGCAAATGTCATTCAACTCTTTAAGCACATACTGACGATCTATAACTACTTTGCCTTTGTCCATTTCCGGAGCTTCAAAAGAGATTTTTTCTAAAACTCTCTCTAAAAGCGTATGTAAACGACGAGCACCAATATTTTCATTTTGCTCATTAACTTGACAAGCCATAGCAGCCAGTTCATCAATGGCGTCATCTCCGAATTCGACTTCAATACCTTCGGTGGACAGCAATTCTTTATATTGGCGAGTTAAAGAATTTTGTGGCTCAGTTAAAATACGCTTAAAGTCTTCTTTCTTGAGACTATCTAAAGTGACCCTAATAGGAAAGCGACCTTGCAATTCGGGAATTAAATCGGAAGGCTTAGTTTCATGGAAGGCACCAGCAGCTATAAACAAAATATGTTCAGTGCGAATTGGGCCAATTTTTGTATTTACTGAGCAACCTTCAACTATAGGTAAAATATCACGCTGGACACCTTCGCGAGAAACGTCCGGGCCGTGACCTCCACCACCTTCTTTGCCTGCGACCTTGTCAAGTTCGTCCAAAAAGACGATAGCCTGATTTTCTATAAGCTCTACAGCTTCACGTTTAACATCTTCCATATCGATAAGCTTTTTAGACTCTTCGGCGATAAGTAATTTAAAAGCTTTATCTACCGGAAGCTTATGCGTTTGACGTTTTTTAGGAAACATCGATCCAAAAATATCTTGGAAATTGACGCCTATTTCTTCGCTATCACCAGTTAATACTTGAATTTCTTGAGGAGTATCTTCCTCTATTTCAATTTCTACAGTGTGATCTTTAAGTTCTCCTTTAAAAAGGCGCTCATAAAGTTCAGAGCGACTAATTTTAGCCAGTTCATTAACTGGCTTCTTACTCTTTTTGGCAGTCCTATCATTGAAAACTCCAAATATAGAGCCCTGGCGTGCACCTGCGATTCCATTTTCCACACCTTGCAAACTGTCGAGCAAGCGTTCTAAAGCGGCTAAACGAGCTTCACGCTTAACTTTTTCCAAGCGCTCACGTTCCACCATGCGCATACCAACTAAAGCCAAGTCGCGAATCATAGATTCGACATCTCGGCCAACATAACCGACTTCAGTATATTTGGTAGCTTCTACCTTCAAGAAAGGAGCACCGACCAACTTAGCCAAACGGCGAGCAATTTCGGTTTTACCTACACCGGTAGGGCCAACCATAAGGATATTTTTGGGAATAATTTCTTCACGCAGCTCTCCACCCAACTTTTCCCGGCGATAGCGATTGCGCAAAGCCACAGCCACGGCTTTTTTGGCTCGATCTTGTCCAACAATGTAACGATCTAAAGCCTCCACAACTTGACGCGGAGTCATTACTTCTTCCAATTTTACAGAAGCGCATTCTTTGTCTTCTTTTTGATCGTCGGCAAAAAGTTTTTCTAAAGGATATGATGTAAAATCAGGATTATCATTACCATTAGCAATTGGGGTAGTTTTTTCAGTCTCAGCATCTTGGTCGCTTTCTGTATGAGCTTCTTCTCCGTCCTCTACAAGGTAGCTACCTGCTGCATTACTATCATTTTCCTCTGAATCGTGGTTTTTAGCTGTCTTTTGTTCAGCTTGCTCTCGTTCTTGCACAGCTTTGCGCAAGTCGGCTCCAAAAATAAATTGGGGCACAAATTCCTTTTCTTCCTCAGATTCTTTGTTTTCTGATTCAGATTTATTCTCTACATGCTCAGCTTGCTCAGAAACATTTCGAACAGCCTCGGCCATATCTTGTCCATTTTTCATAAGCTTACTAGCCCATACTTTAAATTCTGGAGGCAGAACTTCTTCGCCATTCTTTTTATCTTCATTGTCACCGGTTTTATTGCGGGAATAATCTTCCAGCTCTTTCATAGCTTTTTGCAAAAATTCTTGTAAGTCTTGTATAGAATCGGAACTCATAAAATACTCCTCAAAAAATTTGGCACTTCAGTGGCCCCAAGAACCTCTGAAGTGCCAAACGATCAAGTTATCAATTAGTGTTTAATTTGGCTAGCTGGAACCTTAAAACGAATATTTTTAATATTTTCTTTCTTAAAAGTGCGATCTCCAGTTTCGTTAGAGAAGTAAAATTCGTTAGTCAACATATAACCAGACAAACGACGACCGTCGTCCATCTCACATTTATCTAAACTCCAACTATCTAAACTGAAAAGGATACTCTTAAAATCGGCCGGAGAAGTTTTTAAGCTTTCGGAAGTAGTTTCCAAAACGATCTCTTTATTGTGGCAACGTCCCACAAAAATATCACCATTACGCAAAGTAATTACATCGTAAAGCTTATCGTCTTCAACAACGGGAACTTCTTCTTTGACTTGAGCCGCTGCTTTTTCTTCAGCTAAAATTTTGGACTCAATTTTAGTATCGATAGGCTTGTTGTCACGAGTAGTTTGGGAAAATTCGTCAACCCAGCGACCTTCGTCGCTCCAAAGAGATTTTTTGTCTTGTTCTTTAGACTCGACTTGGGAACGTTGCTGAGCTTCTTCTACAACGTGAGAAGGTACATCATTGCCTTTGATAGACTTAGCATAAATGCGCTCGTCGTTTTCGTTCACCATTTTTTTGTTGTTATTATCGGTGACTTCTTCTTTAGCTTGGGCAACATTTTTAAGATCAGCAGGAGCTATTTTGCCATCTTTAGCAGCTAAAACACGCTCAGCATCAAAATCAGTCTTGATATATTCAGCTTTAGACCCGATAAGTTCACCTAAGCGGCCCTCGCCGCCTACTCCAGGCACTCCAAAGCCAGCCGAGAACTCTAATAAATTGTACTGAAAACGCTTACCGGAAAGAGATTCGGGCCAAAGCAAAGGCTTAAAAACGATTAAACCTCTACCTTCACGACGCATAGCAGCCAAAGCAGGTGAATCGGAAGCGAATTGTAACAGAGGCAAAGTATCGCCACCCAAAGCTACAGCACTGTAAGTATCATCGCCAACTAAAGGCAAAAATACAGTGCACTGCCCAACGCCAGTCATAACATCTTGCTTACTCATAGTAAATACACCGGTAGCGCGACCATTGTATTTATAATTGCCAAGTTCGCCAGACTCATTACGTCCTTTAAATTGCTTGCCAGACAAAGCGTAAGCTTTCATGCCAAAGTAAGGGGCGTAACGTGAATCATAGAACCAAAACGAATGGCCTTGACGCACCCAATCGACAATAGCTGGACAACAGGAAAGATCGAATTGCTCGAAAGGAATTTGTAAAATGAGAATACGTACTGTAGGGTCGGCTAAGGTATCCTTAACATTGTAGGCGTTACCGCGTGTCATAACTTGGACGCCCAATTCTTCGTAAGGATGATACCCTAAGGATGTCGGCGCTTCGTTGTCAGCATAAGCAGCAGCAGACAGGAAACAAGCGCTTAATAAGACAAAAGTGAGAAGTTTAAACCACAGTTTGCGCATTTGGTTCTGATGCACTCCAGTATTTTTTTTCAGCCTTTCCACCAGCTGTACGCCTCTCCTTCTCCAACCGCAGCAAGCGTTTTTGCCTATGCAGCATTGTTACACTTGCTGCACCACGTTTTTACGCTTTAAGCTCGTTCATTTCATAGCAAGCGATCATTTTGGAAGCGGTTGCGAAAGTAAGGTATAGGTGCTCAAAGTCTCCGTTTCTCGGGTTTAATTGGCTGCGTTTACGCATA
>ERZ808242.972-NODE-972-length-18265-cov-4.793630_pt1 | contig 18265 bp, 6 predicted proteins | sample MGYA00521244_ERZ808242 | MGnify/ENA primary metagenome ERZ808242 (study PRJEB31516, sample SAMN03275573) | gut metagenome | biome: mammalia-associated habitat; material: feces | host: Papio cynocephalus | place: Kenya | collected 2012-07-27 ... | reverse complement strand
AACTCCTTGCTGTATCGCTTTCTTTCTCCTTTGGGCATCTCGTTCCTCTCCTTTTCGTCATTTTCTGAGTTGTCCAAAATTATTATACCACATTCGAACACCTGAAAAGACAGTTACTTCATGCCAACGACCGTGAACAGCAGCGCATGGTAAAAATGCGGGATGCAGAGCTGAAACGGGCGCAGAAGCGGCAGAAGGAGCTGGACAGGCTGTTTTCCAAGCTCTATGAGGACTGGGCGGCAGAACGCATCACGGAGTACAACTTCAAGGTGCTGTCTGAAAAGTACCAGACGGAGCAGGCTGAGGTGCTGGAAAAGATTGAGCGTCTGCAAGCCGAGCTTGCCACGGAGCAGCAGACTGTCGTGAACATCGACCAGTGGATTGGTCTCATTCAGCAGTACGCTCATCCGGAGGCATTGACCGCCGAAATGCTCAATGCCCTGATTGAGAAGATCGTGGTTCATGAGAAAACCGTTGGTGAGGACGGCGAGAAAGAACAGACCGTCGATATTTACTACCGCTTTGTGGGTAAAATCGACTGATAACCAAAAACGTATCCTTTTCTCAGGGAAAGGGGGGAAACCACCCCCAACACGGAAGCTCTGAAGCTGCTGTCCGGGCTGTATGACGTGTCCATCAACACCCTGCTTGGTTCCCCCCGGCAGCTGTTCTGCCAGTGCTGCGGGATGCCCCTGGAGGACGGCATTCTCAGCCGGGAGCCTGACGGCACCCTGAATGAGGAATACTGCAAATGGTGCTACGAGGACGGCAAATTCCGCTATTCCAGCCCGGAGGAGCTGATCGACTTCTGCGCCAGCCACATGGCTACAGAGGCCTGGCCAGCAGAGCAGGTTCGCGCCCACATGGAGACGATAGTACCCCAATTAAAGCATTGGAAAAAGGCTTGACTTGCGGAAACGATGTGCTAGGGAAGCTCATTGAATGGGAAACCCCCGCCCTGCGGAAAGCAGGGCGGGGGTTGCGGGATTCCGTGTTCAGTCCAGATTGGCCAGAGCTTCGATGGTTCGCCGGTAAATCTCCTTGGCGGCCAGAAGATCCTCCACCAGGAGATACTCGTCCTTCTGATGCTCGGTGCATTCCCGGCCGGGACGCATGGGGCCGAAGGCCACGATCCCCGGCATGGCTCGGGCATAGGTGCCGCCGCCGATGACGGTCGGCTCGGAGGGGTCGCCGGTACACTCCCGGTAAATGCCCACCATGGTCTGAACCACCTTGCCGTTCTTGTCCATGTACACCGGAGCCTGATTGGCGGTACACCGGCAGGTGATGCCGTAGGGGGCGCAGGCGGCGCAAATGGGGCTTTCCACCGCCGCCCGGTTGAAGGTCACGGGACTGCGGATGTCCAGGGTCAGGACGATTTCGTCCTTTTCCGTGCGCAGCATACCGGCGTTCAGGGTCAGCTTGCCGCTCTGGACATCCTCCAGGCCGCAGCCCATTTTCACGCCGTGCAGGTCGGAGCCAATGTGGGCGCGGTAAAAATCCACCAGGGGGCTTTCAACCCCGGCTTCCCGGAGGGCTTCCATCATGGCGGTGATGGCGTTGTCACCCTTTTCCGGGGTGCTGGCGTGGGCGCTGCGGCCATGGGTCTCCAGGGTGCGCTCGGTGCCGTCGGCGGCACGATAGGTACAGCGGCACCAGCCGGCCACCATATTGGCCGCGTCGCCGCCCTCGATGCGCAGAAGGCCGCTTTTTGCCACCGGCAGGGACAGCTTGAAGTTCAGAATTTCCTTCTCGCCGTAGATGGCGGGGAAATCCGCGTCGGGAGTGAAGCCGAAGACGGGCAGCTGCTGGGTCTTTTTGTAGTAATTCATGTCGTCCCAGTCGCCGCTTTCCTCGCACTGGCCGAAGATCAGCCGCACCCGGCGGTTCAGGGGAACCTGCGCGTCCTGAAGCTCCTTCATGGCAAACAGAGCCGCAAGGGTGGGGCCTTTGTCGTCGGCCACGCCCCGGCCATAGAGCCGGTCGCCGCAAAGCTCGCCGCCGGGGTCGTGAGTCCAGCCGCCGCCTGCGGGTACGGTGTCCAGATGACCCAGCACGCCCACAATCTCCTCGCCCTGGCCGATCTCCGCCCAGGCCACCTTGCCGTCCGGATTTTCCGTCCGGATGCCAAGGGTCTGGCACAGATTCAGGACATACCGGAGAGCCTCGGCGGGGCCTGCGCCGTAGGGAGCCTCCGGGGTCACATTTACCCGGGCGATGCTCTCGATGGACACCAGCACCAGAATGGCGTCCAGAAATTCCTTGTTTTTCATAGTTATCATGTCTCCTTTACTGACGGCAGAAGATATACAATCAGTATATCATCTTTTTCCGGAAAAGTATATGTTTTTTTGGATATTTCCGTCCCTGGCGATCATACCGAAATTAATACGCCCCGTTCCCATCCGGGAACGGGGCGTATTCTGCGAAGAGGATTCAGCTGTTTTCCGCCTTTTGGGCTTTCCTTGCCAGCCGTTTTTCCCGGTGGGCGCGGTGGAGCCGGGAGACGGCCTCCGTCAGGAGAATGCCGTAGCGCAGGATGGGCTCCGTGGCGATGGCGAAGACCCCGAAGAGCAGGACGCATTCCAGAGACATTTTGCCGATGCCGAAAATGTTCCCCAGCCAGATGCTGCAAACCAGAAGCCCGGCTACGCAGCCGCCCCAGATGATCCAGCGGAACCAGTTCAGGGGCTTGCTGATGTTATAGAGGATCATAAAGCCCACAATGGACAGCAGCATGGTGCAGGCGATGGAAATGTCCCCCTCGTCCACGCCGAAGACCCGGCCGAAGATCACCAGCGCGCCCACCACCAGGAAGTCCGTCAGTCCCGCGGGCAGAGCCTTGGCCAGCACGTTCGGCAGGAACCTGCCCCGGATCGGCTCCTCGTTGGGCTGAAGAGCCAGGAAGAAGCCGGGCACGCCGATGGTGAACATGGTGATGAGCGACAGCTGGGATGGCTCCAGAGGATAGCTGATCATGAAGCAGGCGGAGAACACCGCCAGCAAAAAGGAGAAGATGTTCTTCACCAGGAACAGGCTTGCCGAACGCTGGACGTTGTTGACCACCCGCCGTCCTTCGGCTACCACCGAGGGCATGGCGGAAAAGTCCGATTCCAGCAGCACCAGCTGGGAGACCTGAGCCGCCGCGTCACAGCCGGAGGCCATGGCCACCGAGCAGTCCGCGTCCTTCAGAGCCAGCACGTCGTTGACGCCGTCGCCGGTCATGCCCACGGTATGTCCCTGGCTTTGCAGCGCCCGGACCAGCTGCCGTTTCTGATCGGGAGTGACCCGGCCGAAGACGGTATACTCCCCGGCGGCTTCGGCAATCGCTTCCTCCGAATCCAGGGTGGAGGCGTCGACGTACTTCTCCGCCCCGGGAATTTCCGCCTCCAGGGCGATCCGGGAGACGGTCAGCGGATTGTCGCCGGAGATGACCTTCACCGCCACCCCCTGCTGGGCAAAGTACCGGAAGGTCTCCGGCGCGTTCCGGCGGATGGAATTGGTCAGCAGAATCAGCCCCAGGGGAATGACCTTTTCCGTCAGAGCCTGCCCCTCCAGCGTGCCGGTATACCGACCGAAGAGCATGACCCGGTAGCCGTCGCCGCCGAAGCTCTCCGCCAGGGGTCGGAGGGCCTCGTAATCCTCCCGAAGGAGGAATTCCGGCGCGCCCAGCACATAGGCTCCCTCCGGGAACACCGCGCCGCAATATTTATAGGTGGAGGAGAAGGGGAATACCTGCTCTGCGCTGCCCTGCGCGGGGAGCCTGAAGTACCGGTGCAGTGCCTGCATGGTCTGGTTGCCCTCAGGCATGGCGGTCACCAGATTGCCCACCAATGTTTTCAGCCCAACGCCCTGGGCCGGGTCGAAGCCCTCCAGAGGAATCAGGGAGCTGACCTGCATTTCGTTTTCCGTGATGGTGCCGGTTTTGTCCACGCACAGCACGTCCACCCGTGCCAGAGCCTCGATGCACTTCATGTCGTGTACCAGCACCTTCCGGGAGGCAAGGCGCAGAACGCTGACCACCAACGCCACGCTGGTGAGCAGGTACAGCCCCTCCGGGATCATGCCGATTACCGCGGCCACCATGGACAGGATGCTGTCCCGGAAGGTGGCTCCGGAAAGCACATACTGCTGGACAAACAGGAACACGCCAATGGGCACGATGAGGATGCCCACCACGCCTACCAGCTTATCCAGGGTGCGCAGCATTTCCGAACGCTGCTTGGTGTCTGTGGCCTTGGCCTCCAGGGTCAGCTGGGAGATATAGGACTCGGCTCCCACCCGCTCCAGCCGGGCGGTACACTCCCCGGAGACCAGGAAGCTGCCGGACATGAGAAAGTCCCCCAGACCCTTTTTCAGCTCGTCGGCCTCGCCGGTGAGGAGGGCTTCGTTCACCAGCACCTGGCCGTCCAGGATGATGGCGTCGGCGCAGATCTGATCGCCTGCCTGGAAGATCACGATGTCGTCCAGCACCAGCTCCTCCGCCGGGATTTCCTGAATCTGTCCTTCCCGGATGACCCGGGCTTTGGGAGCGTTCAGCATGGTCAGCTTGTCCAGGGTTTTCTTGGCCCGAATTTCCTGGAGAATGCCGATGAAGAGATTGGCAAACACCACCGGCAGGAAGGTCAGGTTCCGAAAAGAGCCGGAGGCGAATACCAGCACCGCTAAAATGGCGAAAATCAGGTTAAAGTAGGTGAACAGGTTGGATTTTACAATCTGCCCCACGGTTTTGGACTCTGCCGTCACCGGGGTATTGGCAAGACCCTCTTCCATCCGCCGCTGCGCCTGCTCCTGGGTCAGCCCCTCCTGGGCGGAAGCCAGAATCCGCTCCGGCTCTTCGCTCCACTGTATCTCGTTTGCACCCATAGGCAATCCTTTCTTTGCTGAATTTTCAGGGAAGCTCTTGCCGATTTCGTCAGAGCTTCCTTAGATCTTACATCCGGGCAATTTTTGTCCCTTTTTCGCAGATTATACCACGAATGGACGGCCATTTCAACGGATTCTCCCGGAATGAATCGGTTAAGGATTTGTAAATTTTATGGGCGCGCAATGCCGGTACTGCTCTGCAGCACAGTACCGGCAGGTCAAGGCGTAAAAATCCTACTTTGGGAGGATTCCCTTTTCCCTCCGCATAGGCTACAATAGAGTAAAATTACCGATGGTGTGCGCCGGGAAGTTTGAAAGTGCTGGAAGGCTGGTGTATGATTTTGACAAAAAACATTGTAATTCGCCCTCTGCTTCGGGAAAAATTCCAGAAATTTCTCCAAGGGCAGCGAATTTTGTTCTTTGGGGCACCCTGCGGCTTCGGAAAAACCACCGTGGCGGAGGGGTTGCTTTCCGGTCGGGCGGTGCTCCGGCGCAGCGGGGAGGATGAGACTCCCATCCCGGAGGGAGGAGACTGGGATATCCTACTGGTGGATGATTTTCAGCGGATGTCTGAGAAAGCCGTTCAGACTTTGTGCGGACGGATCCGCCGGAGCCCTGAACGCCGGTTCGTTTTCCTGTCCCGGGGCGCGCCTCCCGGGTGCATGATGGCCTTCCAGTACGCGGGAATTATGAGCGTCATTTCCCCCGGGGAACTTCTGCTGGACGAGGAGGACATCCAGACCCTGTTCCGGATGCAGAAGCTACCGGTGACGAGAAGCGAGATTGCCGGCATTCTGAAGGCGTCCATCGGCTATCCTCTGGGCGTGGTCATCACCATCCGGCTTATGGCCGAGGGGATGCCCTTCGAGCCGAAGCTGGTGAGCGAGGCCTTCCGGGAGGTGTACCGGTATTTTGAGGCGGCGATCTTCATGCCGCTGGATCTGACGATCCGCCGGTTTCTGCTGGAGCTGGCTCCCTTCGAGACCATCAACCTGGAGCTGGCGAAGATGGTCAGCGGCGATGTCCGGGCCGGCCAGATGCTGGACTGGATTCAGAAAAATTCCTCCATGCTTCAGGAGAACGGGGACGAGCTGTACTTCTGGCCCCAATATCGGGACTTTCTCCGATGGGAGATGGAGAAAACCTTCCCGGACAGCAAGGTCAAGGCTCTGCTCAGCCGGGGCGGCCTGTATTATGAGCTGAAGGAGGATTACTCCAGAGCCATGGAGTGCTACAGTGCCGCGGGAGACCACGGGAAGGTCTCGGAGATTCTGGTGCGCAACGCGGAGCTGCATCCCGGCATGGGTCATTACAGCGAAATGGAAAAATACTACCGCAGTCTGCCGGAGTCGGAGATTCTGGAATCTCCCGCCCTGATGCAGGGCATGTGCATGCTCTGCGCCCTGGCGGTGGATTATCCCGGCTCCGACCGCTGGTACGAGGCACTCAGACGGTTTTCCCAGGAGCGGGATCCCCAGGACGCCGCGGCCTGGCAGGCCCGGAGCCGGCTGGCCTGGCTGGACGTATCTCTGCCCCAGCGGGGTGTGGAGGGGCTGACCCAGACCATCCCGGCGGTGGTTCGGCTGATGACCGACAAGGAGGTCAGCCTGCCGCCCTTCTCCGTGACCAGCGCCCTGCCCACCATCATGAACGGCGGCAAGGATTTCTCTCCCTGGAGCAAGAAGGACGACCTTTTGTACAGCACCATCCGGGTGCCTGTGGAGAAACTCCTCCGGGCGGACGGAGTGGGTCTGCCGGACTGCGCCCTGGCCGAGAGCAAATTTGAAAAGGGCGAGGACATTTCCCAGCGGCTTCTGACGGTGGTTTCCCGGATGCGGGAAATTCAGCAGTCCGGCACGCCGGACATTGAGTTTGCCGCCTGCGGCCTGCTGGTGCGCAATTACATCGACCAGGGTCGGCTGGAAAACGCCCGGCGCACCCTGGAGCTTCAGCGGAAGCAGTTTGTTGAGCGCGGCCAGCTGCGGTTTCTGCCGAACCTGGACGCGATGTCCTGCCGGGTGGATCTCCATGGGGGCGATCTGGACAGGGCGGACATCTGGTATCGGGAGAAGGCTCCCAGAGACCCGGTGCACCTGAACATACTCAAGCGTTACCAGTACCTGACCCAGGCCATGGTGGAGCTGGCGGACGACGACCCGGAGGGTGCGCTGCTGACCCTGGCACCGCTGGAAAGCTACTGCGCCGCCTGCGGCCGGTACATCGACAGCATTCATCTGAACGTGCTTTCCGCCCTGGCTCTGTACCGCCTGAGGGACGGACGGTGGAAGGAGCGGATGCGCCGGGCACTGGACACCGCCGGACAGTTCCGCTTTATCCGCACGATCAGCGTCTACGGCGGGGCGGTGCTGCCCCTTCTGACCCAGCTGGAGGGGAAGGGGGACGAGGCCTTCCGCAAGCGGCTTCTGATCCAGACCCGGAAGCAGGCGGCGGCCACGCCATTGTTCCTGCAGCCCCGGCTGTCTCCCGGCGAGGAGCTGACCACTGCGGAAAAGCAAATCCTGCGGCTCATCTGCGCGGACAAGAGCAACGCCGAGATTGCCCAGACCATGAACATCAAGCTCACCACCGTGAAGACCCACGTCAGCCATATTCTGGAAAAGCTGGACGTGAACCGCCGCAGCGAGGCCAAAACCGCCGCTATCCGCCTAAGGCTCATCCCGGAGGATTCGTAAATCTTCCTCAAACGTCTGAGAACCAATATAGAGCGCGTAGGGGTCGATGCCCACATCGACCCATCCGACATGTCAATGGCATTGACTGGCGGGACGATGTGGGCATCGTCCCCTACGAAAAACCCGTATTTTCGCATTCATTAAGTAGTCCCTATTTTCCAAAAAAGGAGAATTGTGTATGAAACGAAGAATATTCAGTTTGTTCCTGGCTCTGACCCTGGTGGTCGGAATGCTGCCCGCCCCGGCCTTCGCCGAGGAGACGGAGCATGTCCATACCACCGAGGCGCCCACCGAGGCTCCTGCAACGGAAGCCCCGGCGGCGGAGCCTACCCAGCCGACCACGGAAGCCCCAAAGGCCACCGAGGCTCCCGCCCCGGAGACCACGGCGGCACCGGCGGAAGCCCAGGCACCCACGCAGGACGAGGCCGTGACGGCGGCGCAGGCCATGATCGACGCGCTGCCGGACGTGGACGATATGTCCGAGGGCTACATCGACGCTCTGGAAGCGGCGTACTCCGCTTTTGAGGCTCTGACCGAGACCCAGCAGGCGCAGATCACCGGCGTGGAGAAGCTGGAAGCCCTGTTCGGCTGGGTGAACGGCCAGGTGTCCACCCTGGCGGATGATGTAAAGGAAATCTCCGGCGACGTGACCTGGAGTGACAAGACCTTTACCACCCCCGTCAAGCTCACCGGAGCCACCACCCTGACCCTGGAGGGTACCAACAAGATCGAATGCGACGCGCCTTTGGATCTGAATGGCTTCAAGCTGACCATCAAGGGTACTGGCACTCTGGAGGTCATCGGCGACGGCAGGAGCAAAGAGTATCAGTGCAACGGCGCCATCTTTGACAGCACCTACACGGGCCGTACAGCCGGTGCCGGAACCCTGATCCTTGAGGGCGGTACCGTTAAGGCCAGCGGCGGCACGCATAACGCCATATCCCTTTATGCCGTGGATTTGAAGGGCGGCAACCTGGAGGCCTACGGCGGCGTACGCTCCGGTCTTGCCTGTTCCTACCTGTACGCGCGCAGCGGCTCCATCTACGCCACCGGCGGTGAATATGGCATCTACGCGGCAGTCTATAGGGGCGCATACAATCTCGGCAATCTGACCATTCTGGCTTCCGACGAGAAGGAAGCATCGCCGGCGGAAATGGATGAGGGAGATATCGACGAAATCAACGATAACGCCAAGAAGAAGACTTACTACATCGGCGAAGTCTCCGGCCCCATGCTCTCGGTGAAGGCCCAGAAGGGTACCCTCTATGAGGACACTGCCAATCAGACGGCTACCTTCGCCATTTCCGCCAGGAATGTGGATACGACTACCCTGAAAGCCCAGTGGGTGGGAGACCACACCGGCCTGACGCAGCGCCTCTCTGCCGATGGCAAGACGCTGACGGTGACAACGGACGCAACCGTGAAGCAAGGCACTTACAGCCTGACCGTTACCGTCGCCGATGCGGACGGAACCACGGTCTTCAAGACCGTCACCGTCACGGTTTCCGGCCCTCCCATCACCATCACCACCCAGCCCAAGGATGCCTCCGTCAGCTGCAAGAATGGGGATTTGGATTCCTGGCAGGGCGACAAGGAAGTCCTGGTGGCCGGCACCCTGGCCGAAGGTCTGACCGGGAACATTTCCTACCAGTGGAAGCTGGGGGACGGCACCGTGCTGGAGGGCTTCACCCAGTCGACCGTCACCCTGAAAGACCTTTATCAATACCTTTCTGGCGAGGCCAAGCTGACCAAGCAGACCGACAAGCCCTGGCTGTCCACCGCCAAGGTCTACTGCACCCTGGCCTACGGCAGCTACAGCGTCGATACCAACACCGTCACCCTGACAGTCAATACCTGCGCGCATGACCTCGCCAATCCTGACGGCACCTGCCAGCAGTGCGGGGAACCCTGCAGCCAGGAACCGATGCTGGTTCACGAGGACGGCACCTATATCGTCGTGCAGGAAGAGTCCGGAATCGGCCCGGCTGAGGTGGGCGGATTCCTGATAGGCGGCGGAACCTTCTACCTGACAGATAATGTGCTGTCCAGAGAAATTAACGCGGGCAACACCACGGCAGGCGACAAGGACGTGACCCTGGATTTGCAGGACCATACCCTGGCATGGCTGCAAATGGACAACTTCCCCTACGGCACCTTCACCCTGAAAAACGGCACACTGGACCAGTGCGGCTACAGCAAGGTGGGGGGCGTACTGATTCTGGACGGCGTGACCTTTGGCAGCGGCTGCTTCCAGGCCACGAACTACAATCGTCTGGAGATCACCGTCAAGGGGAATACGCTCTTCCGGGAAACCGTTTCCTTCAACAACGACTACAGGGACATTCACCTGCAGGGCGGCACCTATGAAAAGGGCATCAGCGCGAGAGACGGCGAGCAGGCACTGGCATTCCTGGACGAGGGCTTTGCCTATCAGGATTCCGATGGCAATATTGTGGATGCCTCCTATGCGGGGAATATCGATGGCATAAAAATCCAGGTTGTGGAACACACATGCGACTACGTTAACGGCAAGTGCGCCTGCGGCCGCAGCTGTGACCACGAGGGTACTGTGGACGCGGACGGCTACTGCACCTTCTGCCATGCGCTGGTCTACCCCTACGCCATCGGGCAGACCCGGTACACTAGCCTGGAAGATGCCCTGACCGCCGCCAACGCCGGGGACACCATCACCCTCCGGGGCGACTTCTACCAGGGCTACATAACCGAGGAGATCAATAAGTCCGTGACCCTGGAGTTGGGCAACCATACCCTGACCGGCGGTGCTGAGGATCCGGTGCTCCTGGTTCTGGCGGAGGATGTGACCATCCAGAACGGCAGCGTGGAGAACACCAACACCGCCAAGTCCCGGCAGGCAGTGACGGTGGGCAAAACGGACGTGGCCGGTCTGATGCTGACCGTGAAAGATGTCACCTTCACCGGAAGCACCAATGGAGTTATCCCCCGGAACTCCGGTCTTAGCGTCCAGTCGGGCAACACGGCCGAGGTAAAAAGCGGCACCTTCACTGGCGGTATCTATGTGGAGGGCAATCTGACCATGACCGGCGGCTCCGCAACCATACTGGAGCGGGGCTTTGGCGGCACGGTTCAGCTGTCCGGCGGCAGCTTTGACCGCATCTGCTTCCCCAATCCCCCGGAGGACTACGAGGGTTTGCTGGCCGAGGGCTATGCCTATCAGTCCGGCACCAGCCTGGTGAAGCCGGAGGACATGAATAGTTCCACCGCCGTGCAGGTCGTGAAATGTACCCACCCCGACGGCCTGTCGGCAGACACCCCCTGTCCCTACTGCGGCGTGACCTGCGACCACAAGAACGTCAACCGGGAAACCGGCCTGTGTCCGGACTGCGGCTATCAGGTCTATCGGGCGAAAATCGGCGATATGCTGTACGTTACCGCGCAAGAGGCACTGGATGCCGCCGCAGACAGTCAGACGGTGAAGCTCCTTGCCGACGGCACCCTGGCCGACTATAAGCTGGACAAAAACATCACGCTCAGCCTGGATGGGAACACCCTGCGCGGTGACAGACTGAGGGTAACGGGCAATGTCACGGTCAGCGACGGCGGCAAAATCAATGTACCCATGGAAATCACCGGGGGGCTGACCCTCGAATCGGCGGCCAGCCTGCTCGGAGATGTGTCGGTCAACGGCTCCGGCAGTTTGGTTATGAATAGTGCCCAGGCCACGGCGCAGGGAATCACCGTCAATGGCAGCGGCAGCTTCGAGCTGCGCAACGGCAGTATCGCAAGGCTCAATGTCGCGAGCGGTAAGGCGACCCTGTATTCCGGACGCATCCATTATAGCGTGTCCGTAAGCAACGGGAACCTTCAGTCCATTCTGGCCGATGGCAAGGCTCTGGTTCTCATGGCAAACGGCAACGTTGTGGATGGTACCCAGACTACGGCGGCTGGAAAAATGGAAATCGCGGATCATACCCACGCCTTCGGCGAAGACGGCAAGTGCGCCTGCGGCGTTCAGGCTTCGATCCAGGTGGAGGCCGGGGAGGACAGCTTCTATTTCGGCGATTTTGAGGGGGCGGTCAGCAAGGCCGCAAGCCTGTCCGGCTCTACGGTGCGTCTGCTGGAGAACGTGACCCATTCCGGCGACAGCGGTATCTATATTGAAAGCGGTACCTTCACCATCGACTGGAACGGCTGCACCCTGACCGGCAGCACCTGGAGTCATCTGCTGGTCATCAGCAAATCGGCCAACGTGACCCTGACGGACAGCTCCGGCAACAATGCCGGCGGCGTGCGCAATACCGGCTCTGGCACGGCGGTGTGCGTTGCCATGGATAGCCCAGGCAGCGTGAATATCCAGGGCGGCACCTATTCTCCCAATGTGACGAAGACGCGATACTGCTATGGCTCCGTCCAAATCAGTGACGGTGTCTTTGAAAACTCCGCTGACGCTGGCCAAAGCTTTGCCCTTTACGATGAAAGCGGCAGACCGCTGTCGGATATGCTGGCAGACGGCTGCGCCTTCGCCTATGACGCGGACGGCAGCGAGCTTCTGAATGCCTACAGCACGGACATGTCGGATCACTACAGAAACGTCTATGTGGTGGCGCATACCCATGACTTCGAGGACGGCGTGTGCGACTGCGGCTACGAATGCCCTCACGAGCATTGGACGGACGGCGTGTGCGACCTGTGCGACAAGGTCTGTGACCATCCTTTCTACGCAGACGGCAAGTGTACCGTCTGCGGCAGTGCCTGCCACCATTGGGATGTATCGACGGAGGACGGGGTCACCACCTGCAAGACCTGCGGCCTGGTCATGACCGTCATGGTGCAGATTCCGAACGAAATCATCCAATACACCACCGACCTGGCCGCCGCCATGAATCAAGCCGAGGACGGCACCTATATCACCTTGCTTGACGATGTTGTCCTGACGAGTAACGCGGATGTCGTCGACGGGAAGGAAGTCGCTCTGGACATGAACGGCCATGATATTAACCAGAATGGCCGGACGCTGAATGTGGCGGGGACTGACTCGAAGCTCATCATCAAAGGAGCCGGCGATCTCTCCTTCACCGTGAATATCAAAGAGAGCGGTCAGCTGGATATGAGCGGCTGGACTGGAACGGTAGTCAATGTCAATCTGTCGGGTGTCTGCGACTTCGTCGGCCCCACCGGGGACGGTCATATCGACAACCTGAACATCGGTAACTGGCGAAACGGCAACGTAGGAACCATTACGTTGCAGGGCGGCACCATCGGCAAGCTTTGGCTGAACAGCTTCGAGGACTTCCAGATTACCCTGGGCAGTCTGCTGAAATCCGGCTACGCCGCCAAGAATGACAGCGGCTATCTGCCCTACGACAAGGCTATCAAGTACGTCTACCAGGGGCAGAGAGAAAACATCCTGTACGACCTGACCATCGTGGCGTGCCCCCACACCGGCCTGGACGACACCGGCCGCTGCACCTACTGCAATAAGACCGGCTTCGCGGCTTCCGTGACCAAGAACGGCGTGACCACCGGCTACACCGACTTTGAGTCGGCTCTCCAGGAGGTCTGCAACGGCAAGAGCGGCGCACTGAAGCTGCTGCAAAATCAAAACCTGGGCAATTCCTACCAGTATGACATAAACGGCACCCTGGATCTGAACGGCAAGACCCTGGGCGGCAGGCTGGCATGTTCCGACAGAAGTGACCTGCGGATCGAGAACAGCAGCAGTACCCAGTCCAAGCTGGAAAACCTGTTTGTGAAGCCCGGCGGCAAGGTGACCATTGTCGATACCCGCGGAAACATCACCTTTGGCGCGGTGACGGTTTGTAGCGGCTCCGTGGCAGACCTGCTGCCTGAGGGCGGCGCGTATCGGAGCACCCTTGGCAAGGAAAAATGGATTTCCGCAGAGGAAGCGGCCGGTTCCACGTCCCTGACCAATGTGACCGTGGAGGAAGCCCCCGTCAAGAGCGTGACCCTCACCGCCAATCAGACTACCGTCACCTACGGCGAGAGCCAGACCGTGACCCTGACCGCCGCCCCCTCGCTGATCCCGGAGGTCTCCGCCTCCTACACCTGGTACGAGATTTTCCCCGCCGCTTACACGGAGTTTGCGGAAGCCAGAACCAGCTTCACTCTGCCTGCGGGCGTGAGCGGGGGCGTGCATACCTACAAGGTCTCCGTCACCGCGGACGGCTACACCCTGAGTAAAACGATCGAGATCACCGTGACCAAGGCCGAGGACACTCTGTCCAACAAGGACTACCCCACGGTATTCACCTACGGCGACACGATTCCCGAACCTAAGCGTGAAAACTTCATCTCCAACAATCTGACCGGCACCTTCGACTACGCCTGGGAGATGGTGAGAGAGGATGGGAAGCCGGGCATGCTGGCAGGTAAAGATCCGACGGATGCGGGTACCTACATCCTGCATGTGAGGGTGAAATCGGACGGCAACTATGAGGACGCCCTGAATCATTTCACAGTGACCATCAGCCCGCTGGAAATCACCAGCGAGAATATCGTCTATGACCTGGGCGATGATCTCATTTACAACGGCAAGTCCCAAAGCCCCACGTTCCGGAGCATCACTGCCAACGGCCTGCCGCTGAATTACACCGTCACCGGCAACACTGCCACCGATGCCGGGGACTACACCATGACCGTTACCGGCCGGGGTAACAACTTCACCGGCTCCGTGGAGATCGACTGGAAGATTCTGCCCAGAGACCTGAGTAAGGCCGTGGTCGTCCTGGGCGACAGCCTGACCTACAACGGCAAGGAGCAGACCCAGACCGTGGCTTCCGTCACCCTGGAGGGCATGGACAGCCCGCTGACTGAGGGCAAGGATTTCCAGGTCATTTCCAATACCCGCACCAATGCCGGAGATTATTCCCTGTCGATCGCACCGGCAAACAATAACTTCACCGGCAGCAAGGATGTGTCCTGGAGCATTGCCCCCAAGGATATCTCGAAAGCCACAGCGGTGAGAGTCAGCCATGACCCCCTGACCTACAACGGCCAGCCCCAGACCCCCACCGGTGTCACCCTCATTGTGGACGGCCTGACCGCGACGGTGGGTGTCACTGCCTCGCCGCGAACCGATGCCGGAATGTACGACATGACCCTTATCGGAAACGGTAACTTTACCGGCAGCCGAATCGCGAACTGGCGCATTGGCCGCAAGAGCATCGAAAATGCCGAGACCATCGCCATGGACAAAATGCTGACCTATAACGGCCAGGAGCAGACCCAGAACGTGGTTTCCGTCACCGTGGATTACCTGGACGCGACCTTTGAAGTCACCGGCAACACCGGCACCAATGCCGGAAACTACACCATGACTATCCGTGGTACCGAAAACTTCACCGGCACCCTGGACGCGGGTTGGAACATTGCCCCGAAGAGCCTTGGTAAGGCCACGATCGTCCTGGGTGACGACCCGACCTACAATTTCGGTCAGCAGACCAAGACCGTGACCTCCGTCACCGTGGATGGGATCAGCGGCACTTTGACCGAAGGCGTGGATTACACGGTCAGCGGCAACACCGGTACCGATGCCGGGGACTACACCCTGAGAGTCTTCGGCAAGGGCAACTTCACCGACGGCCAGGAGATAAAGTGGGCCATCGCGCCTATGGATATCACGGATAAGGTAACGGCTATCCTCGGCGACGGGAATCCCGACCTGATCTACAATGGCAAAGAGCAGACCCCGAAGATTACCGCTGTGCGGGTGAAAGTTGCCACGGAAGAGAAAGAGATAACCTTCCGAGTCGATGTAACACCCCAGGTCAATGTCGGAAGAGACTATCCTATGGCAATCGTCGCCACCGGCAACTTCACCGGACGGATAGATGGGATTACTTGGGAAATTAAACCCAAAGACATGTCCAATGCCGAGGTCGTCCTGGGCGACAGCCTGACCTATAACGGCCAGGAGCAGACCCAGGCCATTACCTCCGTCACCGTGGACGGCCTGAGCGTGGACTACACCGTCACCGGCAATACCGGCACCGATGCCAATGGCTACACCATGACCATCACCGGCAACGGCAACTTTACCGGCAGTCAGGAAGTGTCCTGGAGCATTGCCAGGAAGGACATTGGAAATGCCAAGATCACCCTGGGTGAAAGCCTGACCTACAATGACGAGGAGCAGACCCAGACCGTGGCTTCCGTCACCGTGGACGGCCTGGACGTGCCGACCTACACTGTCACCGGGAACACCGGCAAGAATGCCAATAATGACTACACCCTGACCGTCAAAGCCGACGGCAACTTCACCGGCAGCCAGACGGCAAAGTGGAGCATTGATCCTCTGGATATCTCGAAGGCCGCCACGTTTGGTGTCATGTTCGATGACCCAACCTACAATGGCCAAGAGCAGACTCCGGACGTTGTCTCCGCGGAAGTGCTGATTGGCACGAAGCTTGTGAAGATAACCTTCCAGGTCGATGTGACAGCCCAGGTCAACGCCGGAGAGTATAAGCTGGCGATCCTCGGCAACGGCAACTACACCGGCCGAAGAGATGGGGTTACTTGGAAAATCAAACCCAAAAGTATAACACATGCCGAAATCGTCTTTGGCTCTAAGCTGACCTATAACGGCCAGGAGCAGACCCAGACCATCACCTCTGTCACCGTGGACGGCCTGGATGTGACTTACAGAGTAGTTGGCCTCAGTAACACCGGAACCGATGCCAGAGGCTATACGCTGGCCATCGAGGGTACCGGCAACTTCATCGACTTTTGCTACGATGAATTTACGATCGCCAGGAAGGACGTGACCATCGGGAACGTCACCGTGGAAAGCAGCAAGGTCTACGACGGCACCACCACGGCGAATATCACGAGCGTCGGCACGCTCTCCGACAATTTCGACGGGAACGGGCTGCAAATCGTTTCCGGCACCGCCGCCTACGACGATAAGAACGTGGGCACCGGCAAGACCGTCACCTTCACGGGCTTCTCCCTGTCCGGCGACCGGGCGGACAACTATAACCTGGTTGGCCAGCCTGACCCTGTCACCGCGGACATCACCGCCAAGCCGATCACCCTGGATGTTACCGTGAAGGATAAGGACTTTGACGGCACCACCAAGGCGGAGCTTGACACTGTGACCCACACGGATTTCGTGGCAGGGGACGATGTGAAGCTTGAAAACGGCGAGCCTAGCTTTGCCTACCCCTGCGTCCGGGCGGAGATTCCCATCCGGTTCACCGATTTCCGGCTGACCGGCGCGGACGCGGGCAACTATCAGCTCACCAACGTCCAGCCTGAGGGCGTGACTGCCCAAATCCATCCCACACCCAACTACCTGGACGTGACGAACAAGCCGGAGTTTGACGGCAAGACCACCGTGACCATCGACGGCCAGGAATATCCCATTGAGGAAGCTGGCGACCGGTGTTATGTGAACCTGCCGGAAACCGGAGACCTGCTGACCATCTATTCCTTCCAGAATGGCACCCAGGAAGGCTCCTACACCAACTATCCTACGGGGATGCAGGTGTTCCGTATCACCCGTCAGGAAGGCGGCGCGAAGGCCGAGGAAATCACCGAGCTTGCGAACCTGCTGAACTATGTCGGCTGCTCCATCCGGATCACCGGCAAGAAGGGCATCCGTATGATCACCGCCATTGACCAGACCGTGAAGAAGAGCCTGATTAATAAGAAGGGTCTGGCGGGCTACACCCTGGAGGAATACGGCACTGTGGTGCAGTGGGCGGACTCCCTGGGAAGCGACACCCTGAACCTGGATAGCGGCAAGGGCAGCTACGCCTACAAGAAGGGCAAGGCCGACCCGGTCTTTGCCAAGGTGGACGGCATGGTGCAGTACACCAACGTGCTGGTGGGCTTCTCGGATGCCCAGCTGGAGCCGGATCTGGTCATGCGCCCCTACATCAAGCTGAAGGACACCGCCACCGGCGAAACCGTTACCCTCTACGGCGGCTGCGTCACCCGCTCCATCGGCTACGTTGCCTGGCAGAACCGGGATACCTACAAGGAGGGTACCGCAAGCTACAAGTACGTCTGGGGTATCATCGACAAGATCGAGGATACCAGCAAGTACCCCACCAACTAAGGAGGCGGACGGATGAAAAAGTTCTTTGTGATTTTTCTGGCACTGACCCTTTTATTGGGGGCGGGCTGCTCCAATCAGACGGAGCAGCCCACCGCCCCGGCGGCGGAAACGGCGGCTCCCACCCAGGCACCTACCACAGCTCCCGTGGAGACGGAGCCGGTTGAGACCACCGCCCCCGCCCCCCGGACGGCGGAGGGCACCATTCAGGGCATCCACGTTCCGGCGATCCTCAGCTTCCCCCAGCGGGGCGACATCGTCCAGGTGGCGGGCTACGCCGACGAGGCTACGGCCACGGTGACGGTGGGTCAGGCGCAGGGCACCCTTGCCAAGGTGCTGCTGTCCTTCGAGGGCGACCCGGCCTATGAGAGCTGGACGGCCTATGCCAAGTACAACACGGGGCTTTACGCCAGCTATACCCTGGTGGGCGACCCCGTGGAAACCCTGAAAACCAACACGGTGCTGGAGGTGCTGGACGATCTGGACGTGAGCTACCTGGTGAAGACCGGGGAGACCCTGGGCTATGTGGAAAAGGCCAAGGCCAGCAAATGGCGCATTCAGAGCGGCGGCTCCAGCTCCGGCAGCTCCGGCGGCAGCAGCACCGGCAAGGACGGTGGAGAAATTTCTCTCGCCGGCTTTGAAGGCGATG
>ERZ808242.970-NODE-970-length-18293-cov-13.857879_pt1 | contig 18293 bp, 13 predicted proteins | sample MGYA00521244_ERZ808242 | MGnify/ENA primary metagenome ERZ808242 (study PRJEB31516, sample SAMN03275573) | gut metagenome | biome: mammalia-associated habitat; material: feces | host: Papio cynocephalus | place: Kenya | collected 2012-07-27 ... | reverse complement strand
GCTCCATCAAGATGCGCTGCTGCATGAAGAGCGATGCACCCATGATGGCACAGTTAACGGCGATCAAAGGCAGGAAGATACCCAGCGCCGCATAGAGCGATGGAGAATACTTCTCTACTATCATCTCGACCAACTGCACGATACCGGCGATGACGGCGATGAAGAGGATGAAGCTCAAGTAGCTCAAGTCTACACCCGGCATCAAACAGTCAGGACCCAGCACCTTAGTCTGCAAGAGATAATCCACAGGAACGGTCACGAGCAACACGAAGGTTACGGCGCAACCCAGTCCGAAAGAAGTCTTCACGTTCTTAGATACTGCCAAGAAAGAGCACATACCCAAGAAGTAGGCGAAGATCATGTTGTCGACGAAAATCGAACGGAAAAACAAACTAATTGCGTGCTCCATCTTTACTTGTCCTCCTTATAAATAAAGGCACGATGTACCCAGATTACACATCCCAGCAGAATCAATGCCATGGCTGGCATCGTCATCATACCGTTGTTAACATATCCGAAATCATAAGCTCCCTCAGGGATGATCTGGAAGCCGAGCAGAGAGCCGCGGCCCAAGAACTCACGCACGGCACCCACGATGACGAGGATGAGGGCATAGCCGAGACCGTTGCCCACACCATCGAGGAATGAAGGCCAAGGCTTGTTCATCATGGCGAAAGCCTCCAAGCGACCCATCAGGATACAGTTGGTGATAATCAAACCCACATACACAGAGAGTTCTACACTCACGTCATAGACATAAGCCTTCAACACCTGGCTCACGATGGTAACCAGAGCAGCGACCACCACCAACTGCACGATGATACGGATGCGCTGTGGAATGGTGTTGCGGATAATGGAAATAATCACGTTAGAGAATGCCGTGATGATGGTCACAGCAAGTCCCATCACAATGGCTGGCTTCAACTGTGAAGTGACAGCCAAGGCACTACAGATACCAAGCACCTGCACCAAGATAGGATTGTCCAGGTTGAGTGGCTTTGAGAATGCCTCTTTATTTTGTTTACTAAATAATGCCATAATTATATTTTTAAAGTGAAGAGGAAAGAATTCTTCGTTCTTCACTCTTCGTTCTTCAACTACTTAATGAACTTGGCAAGCCCTTCCTTCAACATCAGGTTCACACCATTGGATGTCAATGTAGCACCAGTCACGGCATCCACATTGTTAGGATCACCCTTAGGGGCATCCTTCTCCACACCGAGAGCAATGCCTGCTTGACCATCCTTGTGAATCTTCTTGCCCTTGAACTGCTCTTGCCATTTCACGTTGTCCTTGATTTCTGCTCCCAATCCTGCAGTCTCGCCCTCATGGTTGAAATAAGCTCCATACACGGTATTGTTATCGGCATCCACGGCTATGAAGCCTGAGATACCACCCCAAAGCCCCATACCCTTTACAGGATACACCATCTTTTTCTGACCATCTACCTTACACTCATAATAGGTTTCACCATCAGCAGTTTTCTTTTCTTCAACCATCTCCTTGTATTTTGCGGCAGCAGTTTCGTTGTCGAGATTACGCAGGTTGAGCGAGTTCAAAATCTGTTTCTGAGTGTCGAGCGCTACATTGGCTTCCTGTTTGTCCTTCAGCGAAGAAGAGACGAAAGCGAGCAGGAATGCCACAATCACTACGATAATGACCGAATAGATAATCGTATAGCTATTTGAATTTGTCTTCATAATTGCATTCCTCCTTATTTATTAATAGCACGTTTAGCACGGCGAGAGATGTTGCTCTGTACCACGCAGTAATCGATGAGCGGAGCAAACATATTGCCGAAGAAGATGGCGAGCATCATACCCTCTGGATAACCTGGGTTCATCACGCGCACGATGACGGCGATGGCACCGATGAAGAATCCGTAGAAGTACTTACCCTTCTCTGTACGAGCCGATGTCACAGGGTCTGTGGCCATGAACACCGCACCGAAGCAGAAACCACCGAGGATGATGTGCTCATACCAAGCGATAGGAGTCATGCCCAATGCCTGGAAGATGAGAGCCATCACGATACCACCCACGAACACACTAGCCATGGTCTTCCATGATGCGACACCCGTCCAGAGGAGGATGATGGCCCCGATGGCAATGGCGATGACTGATGTCTCGCCGATGGAACCAGGGATGAAACCCGTAATCATGTCGCAGATGCTGGCAGCAGGCACATTGCCCTGAGCCAACTGTCCGAGCGGTGTGGCAGCGGTGAATCCGTCAGGCAAGGTGTTGCCCAAGCCGAAGATGGCATCCTTGGCGATCCAAACCTTGTCGCCGCTCATAGCCAATGGATATGAGAAGAAGAGGAACATACGGGCACCCACAGCCACATTGAAGATGTTCATACCCGTACCACCGAAGATTTCCTTGCAGAAGATGACAGCGAAGGCGCAAGCCAAGGCGAGCATCCACAGAGGAGTGGAGATAGGGACAATCAATGGGATGATGATACCGCTGACGAGGTAACCCTCCTGGATTTCCTCATGCTTCCACTGAGCCCAGGCGAACTCGATGCCGAGACCCACGATGTAGCTAACCAACAACTTAGGCAGCACAGCCAGAAAACCATAGCCAAACACCTCGATGAAGCTAGCTGCCTCCAAAGTGCCTGCCGCCTTGTAGTTTTGGTATCCCACATTATACATACCGAAGAGCAATGCAGGAATCAGGGCGATCACCACAAAACTCATGATGCGCTTCGAGTCAATGGCGTCGTGGATGCTGGCTCCGCTCTTCGCTGTCGTGTTAGGCACGTACAGGAAGCTCTCGAAACCATCGAAGACGCTCTCGAAGGCATGAAGCTTACCTCCCTCTTGGAAGTTAGGCTTTATCTTATTGAGATAATTTCTTAATGCACTCATTTTTATTCTTTCCTATAATTAAGCATTCTCCTTGCGCAGGATGTCCAAGCCCTCGCGTACTATCTTCTGAAGCTCCAGCTTGGAGCTGTCCACGAACTCAGCTACCGCAAAGTCCTCTGGGCTAACCTCATAGATACCGAGCTGCTCCTGCTTGTCGATGTCGCCGGCGATGATGGCCTTGATGAGGTATTCGCCGTAGATGTCCATCGGCAATACCTTGTCGTACTCACCGCTCATGATCATGTGGCGCTCGCCACCCTTGATGCGGGCATCGAGGTTATACTCCTTCTTCTTGCCCATCAACCATGAGAAGTAGCTGCGGGAAGTAGAGAAGTCGTTGGTACGTGGTAGAATCCAACCCAGCATCTCGTCCTTGTCGTCACCCTCTGGGATAGCGGTAATCTCGGATGTATGTCCGCCCACGTAATCCTCCAAGGAAGTCTTCACGCCTGTCAAAGGATTGCCATTGATAAGTCGCACGTGCTCAGTGGTTTTCAACTGGTCGGCTACAAAAGTACTATAAGGAGTACCCACCAATACATCGGCATAGCCAGGAGACTTTATTTCGCTACCAGCCACAGCCACCTTCTTATGGAGATCCACCTTGCCAGTGAGGAACAAGCGACCGAAGAAAATGACAGTGGCAGGATCTACCGTCCAAACCACCTCACCCTTGTTAACTGGGGCGATGTTGTTCACCTGCACGCCTACGTTACCCGCAGGACAAGGACCAACAAAAACATTGAGTTCTACGTTCTTGGCACCTTCGAGGGCAGCGCTGTGCTGGTCCACTCCTACGCCAAGATAAGTTTTCGCAATTTTGCTAAGGGCTGTCAAACCAGCCTGGAAGGCATCCTCATTGCCAGCGAGTTCCACCTCGAAGTCGGCAGCGAGCGGCATGTCACGGAGTGCGGAAACGAAAATTGCCTTAGGCGTGGTGTCAGGAGTTGTCGACACAGCGTAAGGCAACTGGTTGATGTAACCGAAAAGACCAGCCTCAAGCAATGCCTGCTTGACAGCCTCGCCATCCAATGCATCCACATTCTTCTTACCAAAATCCGTAGAGGTTTGCTCTGCGTCGGCCTTCACCTTTACGCTGAGCACCTTGCGACGCTCACCTCTCACAATGGCGGTCACTTCACCGCTCACAGGCGAGGCAAACTTCACCTCTGGGCAAGCCTTGTTGACAAACAAGGCATCTCCGGCATTGACATGGTCGCCCTCGCGTACCACCACCTTAGGAGTAACCCCCACGAAAGCACTAGGCACGAGCGCGAACTCGGCTGCCTGAGCCACCTTGAGCGTTACATCCTTGGAAGCCTTACCCGTCAGGTTAATGTCCAAGCCTTTACGTAACTTAATTACATTTGCCATAACTACATTTAAAATATTTATATAAAACTGATATTTTCTCTATAAAACAGGAATTTTCCCATCGAACAATCGAAGCAATTCCTTCTTACCAAAGTCTTCTATTCATGATGTCTTCCTTACAAGATAACCATCGTTTTTCTGCTAAAACAATCAAATATTGGTGCAAAAATAGCAAAAAAAAGTAATATGAGAAAGAAAAAAGGGCGAATAATTCGCCTGTCTGATAAAAAATCTGTAATTTTGTGCCAAATTTTAATGAATCTGTAATTCGGACGAGAAATTTGATATTTGCAGATTACAAAATTAACGCATTAGTAACACATAATTCTATAAGATTCTGAAAAAGATAAAACATATCCTAAATGGCATCATCTGGACGCTCGTGGCGCTCTTCTTCTTGCTCGTAGTACTGTTGCACGTGCCACCAGTGCAAGCCTTCATTGGCTCCGAGGTGGCGGAGGCACTCAGCCACAAGTTTGGCACCCGGGTGAACGTGGGAAAGGTAAACCTGGGCATCTTCAATCGCATCATCGTGGACGACGTGATGATGTACGACCAGCAGGGCGACAGCATGATTTATGCCTCCCGTGTATCGGCGAAGATAGATTTCTTGCCTCTCAAGGACGGCAAGATTTCCATCTCTTCCGCCCAACTCTTCGGTCTCAACGCCAATCTCTACAAGCAGACCGCCCAGAGCAAGCCCAACTTCCAGTTCATACTCGACTCCTTGGCCAGCAAGGACACCACCAAGCACACCCCACTCGACCTTCATATCGGAAGCCTCATCATCCGCCATGGAGCCATTGCTTACAACCAGCGCGACGTGGCTGCACGAAGCGGTGTGTTCTCGCCGAAGCATATCGGCGTGACCGACCTCTCCGCGCACATTATTCTAAGCCATCTCACAGACGACCTTATTCATTTGACCGTCAAGAAGATAGCACTGAACGATAAATCAGGACTTCAACTCAAGAACCTGAGCTTTAAGATGGATGCCGACAAGCAGCAAGCCACTCTACGCGACTTCATCTTGGAATTGCCGAACTCCGACTTGAAGCTCAACGACATCCATGCCACCTACCGTGTGGAGAACGGCAAGATGGTGATACCGTCGCTCCAATATGAAGGCGGCATTGCGACATCGAAGATAACCCTGAAGGACGTAGCCTGCTTCGTGCCGGAGCTCCGCAACTTCGAGGATGCGCTGATGATCGACTGCCAGTTCTCGGGCACCAACACTTCAGCCCGCCTGAAACAACTCAACTTCAGGAGCCACAGCGGAAGCATCGTGCTGAAAGCTGACGGAAAAGCTAGCGACTGGGACAAGAACCTCCATTGGAATGTCAACATCAAGACGCTCAAGATCTCAGCCGATGGCATCAAGCAGGTAGCTGCCAACTTCGGCAAGCGCATCAACATCCCCAAGGAAGTGATGCGACTGGGCAACATATATTATATAGGTAAGGCGAAAGGTGCCGGCAACAAGCTTGGCACCCAAGGAACTCTGCAAACCGATGTGGGCGACGCCAACCTCAGCCTGCAGAAAGCAGGCAAACAACTCCAGGCACACATCGACACCAAGGGCATCAACCTGCAACGCATACTCGACAACCCTAAGTTTGGAATCCTCGCCGCCACAATCGACGCCAAGGGTAACAAGGAGCATCTGTATGCCAAGGGCAACATCCTGCGGTTCGACTTCAACAAGTACAGCTTCCGCAACATCCAGTTGGACGGAAGCTACAACAAGGGGCTCGTGGAAGGATTGGCATCCATCGCCGACCCTAACGCCAACCTCAAGCTGGAAGGCTCCTACTCCATCCCCAAGAAGCAATATGCCATCAACGCCAACCTCATCCACTTGCAACCAAGCATCCTGGGCATGAAGATGGCCGACAAGAGCTATTGCCTCAACGACATCACCATCGATGCCAAGAACCAAGGCAAGGACAGCCACCTAAACCTGGAGGCACCTTTCGCCAGCATCCATGTAGATGGAGAATACGACTACGGAACTTTAACCAAGAGTTTCACCAACTTGATAGCCAGCAAATTGCCTACCCTGCCCGGCATCGGCAAGGTGGATGCCACAGCCAAGAACCACTTCAACTTCGAGGCAGAGATTACGTCTACCGAAATCTTGCAGCGCATGCTGGGCGTGCCACTGCAGATAGACCAACCCATCTATGCCGACGGATTCCTGAACGATGCAGAGAAGACGGTCAACATCTTTGCGAGCATCCCAGAGTTTAGCTACAACGGCAACTCCTACAATGGAGGAAAGGTGCGCCTCTACACCCTCGACGACAGCCTAAAAGTAGATGCGAAAATCAGAAAGGGAATGCTCGGCGAAAACGGACCTGCCATACACGTGAAGGCAAACGCCGCCGACAATACGCTGACAGCGATGCTCGACTACGACAATCACTCGGAGAAGTTGCCAATCAACGGCATCATCAACGCCAACGCCCAGTTCTACAAGTCAGACAAGAACGTGTCAACCGCCCACGTCGGCATCCGTCCATCCCGCATCAACATCGGAGACACCCCATGGGAGATGCGCTCCTCGGACATCATATACAGCAAGAATCACCTGCAAGTGAACAACTTCAGCGTGAGCCACGACAACCAGCACGTTATCATCAACGGTACAGCCACGCCCAACAAGGAAGACTCCATCGTAGCCGACCTGAAAGACGTGGACGTGGCATATATCCTCAACCTCGTAAACTTCCACTCGGTAGACTTCGCAGGAAAGGCTTCGGGCAAGGCTGTGGTGAAGAACATCTTCAGCAGCCCCGATGCCTACGCCAACCTCGACATCAAGGACTTCACCTTCGAGGACGGACCGCTGGGCGTATTGCATGCCGGCGTGAGCTTCAACAAGGAACTGGGACAAATCGACATCAAGGCGACAGCCGACGACGGTCCAGAGCACCAACTTGACATCAACGGATACGTATCGCCCAAGCGCAACTACATCGACCTCGGGTTGGAGCCAAAGAATGCCAACATGAAGTTCATGGAGAGCTTCTGCGGCTCTTTCATGGACAACATCGAGGCTTGGGGCAGCGGAAAACTCGACGTGGTGGGCGACCTGAGCAACATCAATCTTGTGGGCGACATCGTAGCCCACGGCAAGATGCACCTCAAGCAGCTCAACACCGAATACACCTTCGACCACCTGCGCGCCCACGCCATCCCAGACGACATTCTGCTGCAGGGCGACACCATCTACGACCGCAACCGAAGCATCGCCATCGTGAACGGCGGCATCCACCACAAGCACCTCACCAAGCTGAGCTACGACCTCGACATCAAGGCTCGCAACTTCCTGGGATTCGACACCCATGAGTTTGGCGACAACACCTTCTATGGTACAGTATACGCCACGGGCGACGTGGGCATCCACGGCAAGAGCGGCGAGACCATCATCGACATCAAGGCACAACCAGAGCCGGGTTCCACCTTCGTATATAATGTGGCAAGCCCTGACGCCATCAGCGACAAGAGCTTCATCCACTGGCACGACATCGCTCCCGACCTGACCGACAGCATCAACGGCATGATGGGAGGAAAGAAGAACGACATCGACGACGACATCGACTTCTCGTCCGACATGCGCATCAACTTCCTCATCAATGCCAACCAAAACCTGATGGTGAAACTCATCATGGATCCGCAGTCGGGTGACTACATCACTCTCTACGGCGACGGCGTAATAAGAGCCAATTACTTCAACAAGGGCTCATTCGATATGTTTGGCAACTATGTGGTAAACCGTGGTCTGTACAAGCTCACCATCCAGAACGTCATCAAGAAGGACTTCCAGTTCTTGCCGGGCGGCACCATCACCTTTGGCGGAAACCCATACAACGCCCCACTCAACCTGAAGGCGAGCTACACGGTGAACGGCGTTCCGCTGAGCGACCTGAAGATAGGACGCTCGTTCACCAGCAACAACATCCGTGTGGACTGCTTGATGGACATCACTGGTACGCCACAATCGCCTAAGGTAGACTTCTCGATGGACTTGCCTACCGTGAACAGCGACGCCAAGCAGATGATATACTCCATCATCAATTCGCAGGAGGAGATGAACCAGCAAGTGCTCTACCTCTTGGGCATCGGACGATTCATGGCGCAGACCAACAACAACCAGGCAAGCGAGGACGCCAACCAGCAGAGCCAAACCTCGCTCGCCATGCAAAGCCTCCTGAGCGGGACCATCTCTCAGCAAATCAGCACCGTGCTTTCCAACGTGATGAAGACGAACAACTGGAACTTCGGTGCCAACATCTCGACCGGAGACGAGGGCTTCAACAATGCCGAATACGAAGGAATCCTGAGCGGCAGCCTGCTCAACAACCGTCTGACCTTCAATGGTCAGTTTGGTTATCGAGACAACGCCAATGCCACCCAGAGCTTCATCGGCGACTTCGACATCCGCTACCTCATCTTCCCAAACGGCAACCTGGCGATACGCATGTACAACCAGTCTAACGACCGTTACTTCACCCGAAACAGCCTGAACACCCAGGGGGTGGGTTTCATCCTGAAGAAAGACTTCAATGGATTGGGCGACCTCTTCGGTTTCAAGAAGAAGAAAGCGAGCACTTCGGAGTCAAAGAAAAAGGAAAAAACTGCGAACTCTAAGAAAAAGGGGAAAACTTCAGAAGCAAAGAAGAAGGCAAGTTCTTCGGAATCAAAGAAGGGAAAAAGTAAATAAAGATTACCACCCTTTTCCGCCAACTCTTAAAGCCAAAGGCATTTGGCTCCAAGGGGACGCAAAGATACCCTTAAGGGAAAATCTTACTACCCTTAAGGGAAAATATATTTAGTCTTAAGGGTAAGAATATTTAGCCTTAAGACTAAATACAAGGGGGTAAAAGATGATAAAAATGCCTGTTTGGGTAGCAAATGCGCCCAAGCAGGCATTTCTGTTTCCTTAATAGTTTTCTGTCAAAAAATCTTATCGCTTCAAGGCGATATTGTAATTATAGTACTTTGTGTTTCCTGTGATGTCTTCCAAGACCTGGATGAACGGAGGAAACTTCACGCTCTCATGCTGCGAGATACCCTTGGTCTCCAATATCATCAAGTCCTGAACAGGTTCCTCGAAGGAATCAAGCTCGAAATACTGTCCCTTCCAGATGAAACTCTTGCGATGCTTGTGGATGGTCTGGCGATAAGGGTCGGCCTGTTGGAGCATGCTTTCGTAGAGGTTCTCATTGATTTGACGCTCCGTCTCGATCTGCTCGTTGTCGGAGATTCGCTTCTTGGTGGTGAGCACATAGAGGAACTTGCCGTCGAAGCCACGGCGACGTAGGCGGATCTCGCTCTTAGGGTCGCCCGTAAGATAAGTCTGCACGATGTCGCTCTCAATGGCATTAGGTACCTCGCCCGTCAACTTGACGATATACTTGCGCTCCTCCTCTATCGGCTGCGCCAATCCGAGCACGTTACTGATTTCCTTGAGCACACGGTTCAACTTGTTATTGAAATCCTCGTGGTTGTTGATGACTCTCAGATGTGGGTGCCCCTTCCATGCCGAGACGATTTTCTTGTCGAGCTCACGCGCAATCTGGAGACCTTTCTCGTCGGCCTGCTCCAGTCGCTGCGCATTGTTGGCTGTGGTATAGAACTGCTCTGCGCCATCGGCAGCCGAAACCAAGTGAAGCACGGCATCGTAGCGAGCACGAAGTTCAGAGTTGGTGTATCCCCGCTCGGTGATGATGCGGTTCCAGAACTCAGGAGTGAGATAAGTGGAGATGTCCATCGTGCCACGATCACAAACGATGAGCACAGGCTGGTCGAGCGTCTCCGCCATGCGCTGGAAACTATCCTCCAGCCCTATCTGGGTCATAAACGTAGCCTTCTCCCCCTCGAAGAAGAACTTCTCATTCTTGGTGAGGTAATCCATGCCCGCCTGGGTGAACATGGTAGGTACCTCAGGGATGGTGAAAACCTTGTAACCGAGGCTAGAGAAATGCTCAATCACCTTCACCATGGCAGTGGTCTTGCCAGCACAAGGACCTCCCGTCAAAACTATCTTTTTGATTGTATTCATTGATAACTAATATTGTGTTCTGCTATTGAAATCTCATTTTGTGGGTGCAAAGATAGCAATAAATATTTAAGAAAGGAAAAAATAACCTCCTAAATTTTGTCATCTGAATGATTTAGCGTATCTTTGCAATGATTTTTCACCTATTTATATAATATATAAAGAGGACTATCATCAAAAAGAAGAATTTAGTTTGTCACATATATAACATCGTTTATCACATATATAAGAGAAGAACAATATGGAAAAAGTAAAAACATTGATCATAGGAAGTGGTCCTGCAGGATATACCGCAGCCATCTATGCCGGCAGAGCCGACCTGAAGCCAGTACTCTACTCGGGCATGCAGCCAGGCGGACAGCTCACCATCACCACCATCGTGGAGAACTTCCCTGGCTACCCTAACGGAGTGGACGGAAACCAGATGATGATGGACATGAAGGAGCAAGCCGCTCGCTTCGGCGCCGACATCCGAGACGGAAGCATCGAGAAAGTAGACTTCTGCTCCCGCCCATTCCACCTCACCGACGAGCGTGGCAACGAGATTGAGGCAGAGACCGTCATCATCGCCACAGGTGCCTCAGCCAAGTATCTGGGACTGCCCGACGAGGAGAAGTATCGTGGTCAGGGCGTATCGGCTTGCGCCACCTGCGATGGGTTCTTCTACCGCAAGCGCACCGTAGCCGTGGTGGGCGGCGGAGACACAGCCTGCGAGGAGGCCCTCTATCTGGCAGGACTAGCCAAGAAGGTATACATGATTGTGCGCAAGCCATACCTGCGCGCGGCAGAAATCATGCAGCAGCGAGTGAAGGAGAAGGAGAACATCGAGATTCTCTTCGAGACCAACACCCTCGGCCTCTTCGGTGAGAACGGCGTGGAAGGCGCCCACCTAGTTCGCCACAAGGGCGAGCCTAACGAGGAGAAGTTCGACATTGCCATCGACGGATTTTTCCTTGCCATCGGTCACAAGCCAAACACCGACCTCTTCAAGGATTACATTGACCTCGACGAGCAGGGCTTCATCAAGGTAGTGCCTGGCACAGCCACCACCAACATACCAGGCGTGTTCGCCGCCGGCGACGTAGCCGACCCAGTGTATCGCCAAGGCATCGTGGCAGCCGGTTCAGGAGCCAAGGCAGCCATCGAGGCAGACCGATTCTTGCAGAAGCAATAAAAGAGGGAAAGGCAACTTTGCGGAAAGAAAAATATATACAAATTTCCCCCACAAAATCAACGCTCCGACGTTCTGCAGACTCCTCATGCGGGAGAGAGAAATTGCTACGTGGGGAGCAAAAAACATTTGCCTGCCGAGGTAAAAAGTTTTTCCTCGGCAGGTAATTTTCAAAGTGGGTACCCCGCATAAACATTGGGTAAACATTAATATAGTTAAAAAAACGCCACAATATTTTGCCGTTACAAGAAAAAGTATTACTTTTGCACTCGACTAAAGACAATGGAAGATTGGCAGAGTGACCGAATGCGCTGGACTCGAAATCCGGTATACCCCTTTCCGGGTATCGGGGGTTTGAATCCCTCATCTTCCGCCCACAAGAACAAAAATATTTTCCTTATGAAAAAGTTTATTATCCCCATCATGATACTTCTCCCTATGCTTTCGAAAGCACAAAACGTGCTTACGGAACAGCAGCAATTGGAGCAAGCACAAAAACAACTAGAAGCTGCACAAAAGGCACTCAAGGCCGCACAGATTCGTGCGCAGGCTGCACATCTGCAAGCACAAGCCGACAGCATCGAGCGTGCCAGCAAGCAAACTGAGGCTGCTACCAACAAGACAAAGGAGGTAGAACCAACACTCCCTACAGAGGAGAAGGTTTCAACCACAGGATGGAGCGTGCCTACAGCCGTGGTCAAGAAAGAAGAGAAGAAACCTGCAGAAAAAGTCAATGGCGTGGTGCTCAAGGTCGACCCTAAGTACTTGGCTGGCGCCGTAACGACCAACGAGCAAGGCAAGGTGGAATTCACACTCGACACCGACGCCAACGGAAAGACCGCTGCACAAATCTACGATATTGTGTATCAGTATATGGCAAACCTCACTCAAAACGAAAACAATATCGCCAGCCGTGTGGCATTGGTCAACAAGCAGGAGCACGTCATCGCCAATTCCATGGACGAATGGCTTGTGTTCAGTTCTTCGTTCATCTCGCTCGACCGCACTGAATTCAAGTACAACCTGATTGCCGAGATTTCCGACAACCATCTCCACCTCTCCCTCGGACGCATCACTTACAACTACGAAGAAGGCAGAAGCACTGGATTCAAGGACTCTGCGGAGAACATCATCGTCGACAAGATGGCACTCACCAAAAAGAGAAACGATCTAGCCAAAATTTTCGGTAAGTTCAGAAGACTCACCATCGACCGCAAAGACCAGATATTCAACGATATATCATCATTGGTAAAGCAATAAGTCATGATACAGGAACAGAATCATCCAAAAGATACAAACGCAGAGTTAAAACAGGACAACACCCAAACGGAAGAAACACCCCAAGAAAGCTACGCCGTGCGCCCTGACCACAGAACGCATCGTCGATTGGCATTCAGCAACCAAGACGACATGTTGCAGACACGCAACTACCTCAACATTGGCTTCATGCTACTCGCCATCGTGGGTGTCATCCTATGGACTCAACTCGAGGAAAGCCGCACTCCAGCCATCGTCGTGCTGATTATCGCCGTCGCTCTCAAGATTGCCGAAGTTTGTATCCGACTATTTAAGAAATAATGAAGAAATTAATATTCACGATATGTATGTTTTGTGCTGCAACCATCCCAGTTGCGGCACAAACTGATTTTAACTACAATGAAGATTCGCAGTTCCGTCCACAGACCAACCGCAAGGTAAACACCGACTCGCTGGGCTCCGACAAGGAGATACCCAAGGGCATCAAGGTATGGACTGTAGACGAAAGATTCGGCGACCGCACCGAGGCCGTGGTCGACACCATGCAAGCGATGTATATGAACACCACCTTCACCGAAGGTCTGCGCAGCGAGTACAACACATTGGGCAACATGGGTTCAGCCCGAATCAACCGTATCTTCATCGACCGTCACAGCACGCAGAGCAACTTCCTCTTCGCCGATCCCTACGACTTCATCATCACCCCAGTAAGCAATTTCCATTTCACCAACACCTACTCCCCTATCACCAATGTTACCCTCAACAACTGTGGCAACAGAACCAATGGTGAGGATGACTTCAAGGCGATTTTCGCCGTGAATGCCAACAAGCAACTGGGTGGAGGTTTCCGATTCGATTATAAGTACGGCAGAGGCTACTACAACGCACAGAGCACCTCCCACTTCAAGTACACGATGTGGGCATCTTACCTAGGCGACCGCTACCAAGCACACATCCTGCTGAGCACCAACCACCAGAAGATGACAGAGAACGGCGGTATCACCAACGACGACTACATCAAGCATCCGGAGATGTTCACAGAGTCGTTTGCCACCAACGAGATACCTACTGTGCTGGAAGAGAACTGGAACCGTCTGGACAACCAGCACATTTTCCTCACCCATCGATACAACGTAGGTTTCAGTCGCAAGGTGAAGATGACCGAGGAGGAAATCAAGGCCAAGAAGTTCGCCATGGAATCAGCAAAGGAAAACTCGGCAGCCGATGCCAAGGAGGAAGCTATGAAGAAGGCAAAGGAAAGCGGAAAGAAGTTTGACGAGAAAGCTTTCGACAAGAACCAAAAGGCTCAATTCGCTGGTCGTCCTGACAACGCCAAGATTGCCGGCGACGAACCAGCCAAGGACCTTGCCACCAAGGACATCAAGAGCGACACAACCCGTATCGCCGTCAATGGCAAGGCAGCAGCCGACAGCCTGTTGACACAGCTAAAGAAGAAGGAGGAGGATTCCCTCTTCTACAAGACTGAGTATGTGCCTGTTACGAGTTTCATCCACACACTGAAGTTCGATAACTATCGCCGCATCTACCAAGCATACCAAACTCCACAGGATTATTACCTCAACGAGTACTACGACGCTGGCAGATATACGGGCGACTCCATCTACGACCAGACCAAGTTCTGGCACATGAAGAACACCTTCGCCATCGCAACCCTCGAAGGTTTCAGCAAGTGGGCAAAGGCTGGTCTGAAGGCATTCGCCAGCTACGACTTGCGTCACTATGAGCTTCCCAACACCGAGGCTATCCTCGAGAAATACAACGAGCACACGCTGAGCGTGGGCGGACAGTTGAGCAAGCAACAAGGCAAGACGTTCCACTACAACGTGGTGGCAGAGGTAGGACTGACAGGTGTTGATGCCGGAACCTTCTCCGTGGATGGGAACGTGGATGTGAACATCCCGTTCCTGGGCGACACGCTGCAAGTAAGAGGCGATGCCTTCATCCATCATGAGACGCCATCGTTCTACTATCGCCGCTACCACGCACGTCACCTCTGGTGGGACAACGACCTCGACAAGATTATCCATTCGCGCATCATGGGTACCCTGAGCTTCCCGAAGACCAAGACCACGCTGCGAGTAGCCGTGGATGAAATCAAAAACTACACTTACTTCTCACAGCAATACACAGTGACCGACAATTACATGCGCACTGGCGTGACGGTAACCCCAATGCAGTGCGGCTCAGCCATCAACATGCTGACAGCCCAGTTGCAACAGGACTTCAAGTACGGCATACTCAACTGGCAAAACGTAATCACCTATCAGCACAGCAGCGACAAGAGCGTGATACCAGTGCCAGCATTGAACGTCTACACCAACCTCTTCATCAAGTTCAGAGTGGTGAAGGTGCTCAACGTGGAACTGGGTGCAGACGCTAGATACTTCACAAAATATGAGGCACCAGACTACTCACCATACATGGGAGCCTACACCGTGCAGGGCAATGGCGACAAGAACGTAGAGGTGGGCAACTACCCAATCATCGATGCCTATGCCAACGTACACATCAAGCACACCCGCTTCTTCGTGATGATGAGTCACATCAACTCCGGCTCGGGCGACAAGAACTATTTCTTCACCCCACACTACCCACTCAACGAGAGTGTGTTCCGCTTCGGAGTAAGCTGGAACTTCTTCAACTAAAGAATGAAGCATATTCAACTAAAAAATATTGAATATGTGACAAAGATACAAAAGCTGAAAGCTAAGGGATGTCCATTTCACCTTTAGCTTTCAGCTTTTCAAAAAATCATGGTTTTCCAATTAAATTTCAAAATCAAAGCACAACTATGATAAAGACAAATTCGATAAAAGCATGGTTTCTCGCCACACGTCCGAAGACATTGACAGCAGCAGCCGTTCCTGTATTGCTAGGAATAGCCCTTGCCCTCAAGAGGACTTCCCCGTCAATGCTCTATCCTGGTGCAGATTTTGGCGATGTCCATACCCTCTCCTGGATAGCCGGCAGCATAAGATGGCTTCCAGCACTACTCTGCCTACTCTTCGCTTGGGTGATGCAAATAGACAGCAACCTAGTGAACGACTACTTTGACTTCAAGCATGGCAATGACGATGAGACACGCCTCGGACCTAAGCGAGCATGCGCCGAGGGCTGGATCACCCTAAAAGCCATGAAGCGAGGCATCATCATCACCACCCTCTTGGGTTGCGCCATCGGCTTGCCCTTGGTCATATTCGGCGGCTGGGAGATGGTTATCGTGGGTATCTGCTGCGTCATCTTCTGCTTTCTCTACACCACTACCCTCAGCTATCTGGGCATGGGTGACCTATTGGTCTTGGTGTTCTTCGGCATCGTGCCGGTATGCTGCACCTACTATCTCGTAATGCCTGCCGTCATGCAGACACTGCCCATGGAAGTATTGCTTACCTCCATCGCCTGTGGACTTGTGGTAGATACCTTACTCGTGCTGAACAATTATCGCGACTACGAAAACGACAAGAAAGCCGGCAAGAAGACGCTCGTAGTATATATCGGGAAGAAAAACGCAGAGCGCCTCTACTGTATACAGGGTAATGTCGGCATGCTCATCATCATGGCACTTGATGTATACACCACCCTCAAATGGGATTCCAATTCAGCCTCTATGTTTTTGCCCATGGCTGCCATCTACCTGGTACAGCACAACATGACCTACAGAGAGATGAAGAAAATCGGCGAAGGCAGAGAACTCAACAAGATTCTCGGCAAGACAGCCCTCAACATCTTCGTCTTCGGTATCTTTTCGGTATTTATCATCTTAGGTATTCTTCTACAACACTAGCCAATTGGCACATGACAACAATATAAACTAATGTACGCGCGTACATTTATAATATATATAACGAAGGGAAATAAGCTTATGAAACAGCAAGTAAATCTCGAAATCATGCACTTTGTGGAAACACAAATACTGCCCAAATACACAGCGTTCGGCGAGAGCCATGGCTTGCGCCACGTTACAAGAGTCATCAAGAACTCACTGAAGCTCGTACCCGTAACCGGAGCCGACATCGACATGGTATACGTCATCGCCGCCTATCACGATCTCGGCATGAGCGGCCCTAGAGCCATCCACCACATCACGAGTGGCAAGATACTCCAAGCAGATGCCCGACTGAAGCGCTGGTTCACCCCCGAGCAAATCAAAATCATGAAGGAAGCCGTGGAAGACCACCGCGCCTCCTCCAGCCGACAACCACGAAGCATCTATGGGAAGATAGTGGCAGAAGCCGACCGAGACATCGAAGTACACGAGATTTTCATGCGTGCCATCCAATACGACATGGAGAACAATCCTGAGAAAAGCAGGGAGGAACAGTGGCAACGATTCGCCAAACACATGCAAGAGAAATACTCCCGCAACGGATACATCAAGCTTTGGATTCCTAACTCGCCCAACGAGAAAGCTCTCAATGAGCTGAGAAACATCATAGAAAACCCAGAGGAACTCAAAGAAAACTTCGAGAGAATCTTCGACGAACAGCAAAAGAAACAGCAAGAAGAGAAAAAGGAGGACTGAAAGAAGAAAAGGAAGGAAGACTGAAAAGAAAAAAGGAGGGCTGAAAAGAGAAGAAAAACAAGAAAGGAAGATAAACGAAAAGAGAAAAGAAGATTTAACAAAAAAAGCCCTGCAAAGATTTGGTGGTTTCAAAAGAAAGCACTATCTTTGCAATAGATAATAGAAGAAACATCTATAGAGAGGCGTTAGCTAAGACTATGCCTACGAGAAAAGACATAAGGGTCGTGTCGGTTCGATCGGGATACTCATCAAATTACTTTTATGAAACCGAGAAGACTTCTCTTGCCTATGGCGGGCCACATAAACTGACATGTCAACTAAGCTGCAAAGCCGGTGGATTACAAAAGCGGAGAGCTCTCAAATGTTTACGCATTCGGAGTTTCATCACATCATCGAGCGGCCCTTTCTTATACGAGAGGCAGATTTCCAAATGGAAGTCTGCCTCTTTTGCTTTCCCAGACAGCCATTCCCCCCACTACACAGAAACATTTCGACATGTGTCAATCCGTACAGGTGGAAAGATTTATAGGCTTATTACTATGCTACTTTTGCAGTTTTGGTACCTTAGGGAAGTTTTTTTCGTAAAAATCGACTTAGAATAGGGCTTGCATCCCATCACCAGCCAATGAACAAACTTGGAGAAATGTCGCTTAACTTCGGTTTTCACCCGAAAAAGTAGAAAAATCTCAAAAATTGCTTTACTGAATATCAGCGACTTACGAATTTTCTTTCATTTTTCTTAAAAATAGTGCCAGAAAAATTTGGTGGAACCAAGAAAAAGTAGTACCTTTGCAACCGCATTTGAGAACGATGCTTGGTGATTCGGAAACGAAATTCAACTGGAAGGTTGGGTGAGTGGCTGAAACCAGCAGTTTGCTAAACTGCCGTGCGGGTTACCGTACCGGGGGTTCGAATCCCCCACCTTCCGCAAGCAGAGTTTGGACAATGCAGATGGTCGATTCATCTAATGGTTAGGATACAAGATTCTCAATCTTGGCATAGGGGT
>ERZ808242.968-NODE-968-length-18326-cov-21.091566_pt1 | contig 18326 bp, 11 predicted proteins | sample MGYA00521244_ERZ808242 | MGnify/ENA primary metagenome ERZ808242 (study PRJEB31516, sample SAMN03275573) | gut metagenome | biome: mammalia-associated habitat; material: feces | host: Papio cynocephalus | place: Kenya | collected 2012-07-27 ... | reverse complement strand
CAAATTACAGATTAAAGGTGGCGCTGCAAATCCTTCACCTCCAGTAGGACCTGCATTGGGTTCTAAAGGTATCAACATCATGGGATTCTGCAAGGAGTTCAACGCCCGTACCCAGGACAAAGCAGGTAAAGTGTTGCCAGTTGTTATCACATATTACACTGACAAGTCTTTTGATTTCGTAATCAAGACTCCTCCTGCTGCAGTTCAGTTGAAAGAGGCAGCTAAGATCAAGACTGCTTCATCTCAGCCAAACCGCCAGAAGGTGGCTACCCTTACTTGGGATCAGGTAAAGGTTATCGCTGAGGATAAGATGAAGGACTTGAACTGCTTCACAGTAGAATCAGCTATGAAGCTCATCGCTGGTACTGCAAGAAGTATGGGTATTACTGTAAAGGGAGACTTCCCTGGTAAATAATTTAAAAACTTCAATTTAAGAAATGAGTAAACTGACAAAAAATCAAAAATCAGTAGCTGATAAGGTTGAAGCAGGGAAGGCATACACTTTGAAGGAGGCTTCAGAGTTGGTAAAGGAAATCACCACTACCAAGTTTGACGCATCTCTCGACATTGATGTACGCTTGGGTGTAGACCCACGCAAGGCTAACCAGATGGTTCGTGGCGTTGTTTCATTGCCAAACGGAACAGGTAAGGTTACTCGCGTGCTCGCACTCTGTACTCCTGATCAGGAAGCTGCTGCTAAGGAAGCAGGCGCTGACTACGTAGGTCTCGACGAATACGTTGAGAAGATTAAGGGTGGTTGGACAGATATTGATGTCATCATTACAATGCCATCTTGCATGGGTAAGATTGGTCCTTTGGGTCGTGTTCTCGGTCCTCGTGGATTGATGCCAAACCCTAAGAGTGGTACTGTGACTATGGATGTTGCTAAGGCAGTTAAGGAAGTTAAGCAAGGTAAGATTGACTTCAAGGTTGATAAGGCTGGTATTATCCACACATCAATCGGTAAGGTAAGCATGACAGCTGAGCAGATCTACGGAAATGCTAAGGAGTTCATCGCTACTGTCATCAAGTTGAAGCCTGCTGCTGCTAAAGGTACATATATCAAGAGTATCTTTATTTCTAGCACTATGAGTAAGGGTATCAAGATTGATCCTAAATCAGTTGAATAACTCTAAAAGTTTTGTAAAATGAAGAAAGAAGTTAAAGATACTATCATCACTGAACTTGGACAGAAGCTCCAGGAATTCCCTCACTTCTATCTTGTAGATCTTACAGGATTGAACGCAGAGAAGACTAGTGCTCTCCGTCGCAAGTGCTTCCAGAATGAGATTAAGATGGTTGTTGTTAAGAACACCTTGCTCCACAAGGCATTCGAGGCTTCTGACATCGATTTCTCTGAGTTGTATGGAAGCTTGAAGGGTACTACAGCAGTTATGTTCACTAACGTAGCTAATGTACCAGCTAAGTTGTTGAAGGAATACGAGAAGGAAGGTGTTCCATCATTGAAGGCTGCCTATGCTGAGGAAGGCTTCTATGTTGGCGCTGACAAGCTCGCTGAACTTTCAGCAATCAAGAGCAAGAACGAGGTTATCGCAGAGATTGTTGCTTTGCTCCAGTCTCCAGCCAAGAACGTTATTTCTGCTCTTCAATCAGGAGGCAACACTATTCACGGTGTGCTTAAGACATTGGGCGAGCGTCCTGAGTAATCAATCACAATGTTATCATAAATTAATAGTATAAATAAAATTAAAATTTAGAATAAAATGGCAGATATCAAAGCTATTGCAGAAGAGTTAGTAAATCTTACTGTTAAGGAAGTTAATGAGTTGGCAACAGTCCTCAAGGACGAGTATGGTATTGAGCCTGCTGCTGCAGCTGTAGCTGTAGCTGCTGGTCCTGCTGCTGGTGCAGCTGCAGCTGAGGAGAAGTCTTCTTTCGACGTAGTCCTCGCTGAGGTTGGTGGCGCTAAGCTCCAGGTTGTTAAGGCTGTTAAGGAGGCTTGCGGTCTCGGTTTGAAAGAGGCTAAGGATCTCGTAGACGGTGCTCCTTCTACAATCAAGGAGGGTGTATCTAAGGACGAGGCTGAGAACCTTAAGAAGGCCATCGAAGAGGCTGGTGCTAAGGTAGAGCTCAAGTAATTAGATTAATTACATCTCTTACATAATGGTTAGGGTTCACCAAGTAGGTGAGTCCTAACCTTTTTGTGTCTTTTATTATCATGTTAATAAAACCCCATTTTAATAACTTCTAATGGCTACAAAAATTGTTGATAACAGAGTAAATTTTGCCAGCGTTCATAATCCGTACCCATATCCGGATTTCCTCGATGTGCAGTTAAAGTCTTTCAAGGACTTCTTACAGTTGGATACTCCGCCTGAGGAACGCAAGAATGACGGCTTGTATAAGGTGTTCTCTGAGAACTTCCCTATCACCGACACTCGTAATAACTTCGTTCTTGAGTTCTTGGATTACTATATTGACCCTCCTCGCTATTCCATCGACGAGTGCTTGGAGCGTGGTCTTACATATAGCGTACCTTTGAAGGCTAAGATGAAGCTGTATTGTACTGATCCTGACCATGAGGACTTTGGTACTTTCATCCAGGATGTGTTCTTGGGTACTATCCCTTACATGACCAATAACGGTACATTCGTCATCAACGGTGCGGAGCGCGTCGTTGTTTCTCAGTTGCACCGTTCGCCAGGTGTTTTCTTCGGACAAGGTGTACATGCCAATGGCACCGTGCTTTATTCCGCACGTATCATCCCATTCAAGGGTAGCTGGATTGAGTTTGCTACGGATATTAACAATGTGATGTATGCTTACATCGACCGTAAGAAGAAGTTGCCTGTAACTACTTTGCTCCGTGCCATCGGTTACGAGCAGGACAAGGATATCCTTCAGATCTTCGACCTCGCTGAGGAGGTGAAGGTAAACAAGAAGAATATGAAGGCTGCCATCGGTCGTAAGTTGGCTGCTCGTGTCTTGAAGAGCTGGAACGAGGACTTCGTGGATGAGGATACCGGCGAGGTTGTATCTATCGAGCGTAACGAGGTCATCATGGAGCGTGAGACTGAGCTTACTGCCGACAATATCGAGGATATTGTGGAGAGTGGTGCTTCATCTATTCTCTTGCACAAGGATGTGGATGCTGCTAGCAAATACACCATCATCTTCAATACCTTGGCTAAGGACCCAAGTAACTCCGAGAAGGAGGCTGTCAACTACATCTATCGCCAGTTGCGTAATGCAGACCCTGCCGATGATGCCAGCGCACGTGAGGTGTTCCAGAACCTCTTCTTCTCTGACAAGCGTTACGATTTGGGTGAGGTAGGTCGCTACCGTATTAACAAGAAATTGGGTCTCGATACTGATATGGACGTTCGTGTCTTGACAAAGGACGACATCATCGAGATTATCAAATATTTGATTCAGCTCATCAACTCTAGTGCTACCGTTGATGATATCGACCACTTGTCTAACCGTCGTGTTCGTACCGTCGGTGAGCAGTTGGCAAACCAGTTCTCCATCGGTTTGGCTCGTATGAGCCGTACCATCCGTGAGCGCATGAACGTACGTGACAACGAGGTGTTCACTCCTACCGACTTGATCAACGCCAAGACTATCTCTAGCGTTATCAACTCATTCTTCGGTACCAACCCATTGTCTCAGTTCATGGACCAGACCAACCCATTGGCAGAGGTTACCCACAAGCGTCGTCTTTCTGCCCTCGGTCCTGGTGGTTTGTCTCGTGAGCGTGCTGGTTTCGAGGTTCGAGACGTACACTATACTCACTATGGTCGTCTTTGCCCTATCGAGAGTCCTGAAGGTCCAAACATCGGTTTGATTTCTTCACTCTGTATGTATGCGAAGATCAACGACCTCGGCTTCATCGTTACTCCTTACCGCAAGGTGAACGACAGCAAGGTGGATATGAACAACGACGATGTGGTTTACTTGACCGCCGAGGATGAGGAGGCTAAGATCATCGGTCAGGGTAATGCACCTTTGACAGAGGATGGTTCTTTCATCCGCGACGTGGTTAAGTGTCGTCAGGATGCCGATTATCCTGTGGTTTCCCCAGACCAGGTTGACTATGTGGATGTTTCTCCACAGCAGATTGCATCTGTGTCAGCAGGTTTGATTCCATTCTTGGAGCATGATGATGGTCACCGTGCGTTGATGGGATGTAACATGATGCGCCAGGCTGTGCCATTGCTTCACAACGATGCACCTATCGTAGGTACAGGTCTTGAGAAGCAGGTATGTGAGGATTCTCGTACCATGATTACTGCCGAGGGCGAGGGTGTTATCGAGTATGTGGATGCTACTACAATCCGTATCCTCTACGATCGTACAGAGGATGACGAGTTCGTAAGTTTCGAGCCAGCCTTGAAGGAGTATCGTATTCCTAAGTTCCGTCGTACCAACCAGAATATGACCATCGACTTGCGTCCTATCTGCAACAAGGGTCAGCGTGTGAAGAAGGGCGACATCTTGACCGAGGGCTATGCTACCGAGAACGGTGAGTTGGCTTTGGGTCGTAACTTGCTCGTGGCTTACATCCCTTGGAAGGGTTACAACTACGAGGATGCCGTCGTTATCTCTGAGCGCATGGTTCGCGAGGATATCTTGACCTCTGTACACGTAGATGAGTACTCTCTGGATGTTCGTGAGACCAAGCGTGGCGTTGAGGAGTTCACTTCTGATATTCCTAACGTGAGTGAGGAAGCTACCAAGGACCTCGACGACAACGGTATCGTTCGCGTAGGTGCTCGCATCGAGCCAGGCGACATCATGATTGGTAAGATTTCTCCTAAGGGAGAGAGCGATCCTTCTCCAGAAGAGAAGTTGCTCCGTGCCATCTTCGGTGATAAGGCTGGTGATGTGAAGGACTCTTCATTGAAGGCTAACCCTTCTTTGAGCGGTGTCGTTATCGATAAGAAGTTGTTCTCTCGCGCTGTGAAGACTCGTGAGTCTAAGAAGCAGGATAAGATTATCCTCGCCAAGATTGATGAGGAGTACGAGGCTAAGGGCGATGACTTGAAGGACATCTTGGTTGACAAGTTGCTCACCTTGACAGAAGGCAAGGTTTCTCAGGGTGTCAAGGATTACTCTGGTGCGGAAATCATTACCAAGGGTAGCAAGTTTACAACCACAGCTTTGAAGAACTTGGAGTATGACGGCGTACAGTCTAATGGTTGGACAGATGACGACCATACCAACAACTTGATTCAGCGCTTGATTATGAATTACATTCGTAAGTACAAGCAGCTCGATGCAGAGTTGAAGCGTCGTAAGTTCGCCATTACCATCGGTGATGAGTTGCCATCAGGCATTCTCCAGATGGCTAAGGTCTATATCGCCAAGAAGCGTAAGATTCAGGTAGGTGATAAGCTTGCCGGTCGCCACGGTAACAAGGGTATCGTTTCTAAGGTAGTACGTCTTGAGGATATGCCATTTATGGCAGATGGTCGCCCTGTAGATATGGTGTTGAACCCATTGGGTGTGCCTTCTCGTATGAACCTCGGTCAGATCTTCGAGTGTATCCTGGGTGCTGCCGGTAAGAAGCTGGGCGTTAAGTTCGCTACTCCTATCTTCGATGGTGCTAAGTTGGAAGACCTCTCTGAGTGGACAGATAAGGCTGGTTTGCCACGCTTCTGCTCTACTTACCTCTATGATGGTGAGACAGGTGAGCGCTTCGACCAGCCAGCTACCGTAGGTATGACCTACTTCTTGAAGTTGGGTCACATGGTTGAGGATAAGATGCACGCACGTTCCATCGGTCCATACTCATTGATTACCCAGCAGCCACTTGGTGGTAAGGCTCAGTTTGGTGGTCAGCGATTCGGAGAGATGGAGGTTTGGGCCATCGAGGCATTCGGTGCTAGCCACGTATTGCAGGAGATTCTGACCATCAAGTCGGATGATGTTGTAGGACGTAGCAAGGCATACGAGGCAATCGTGAAGGGTGATCCAATGCCAACACCTGGTATCCCAGAGTCACTCAACGTATTGCTCCATGAGCTTCGTGGTCTTGGCTTGAGCATCAAACTTGATTAATTTTGAGAACCCCTAATTAAGATATAGAAACATGGCTTTCAAAAAAGATACAAAGGTAAAGAATAATTTTACGAAGATTACCATCGGTCTCGCTTCGCCAGAGGAGATCCTGGAAAATTCGTATGGTGAGGTTACTAAGCCTGAAACCATTAATTATCGTACATATAAGCCGGAGCGTGATGGTCTATTCTGCGAGCGCATTTTTGGTCCTACCAAGGACTATGAGTGCGCCTGCGGAAAGTACAAGCGCATCCGCTACAAGGGAATCGTCTGCGACCGATGTGGTGTAGAGGTTACTGAGAAGAAGGTTCGTCGTGAGCGTTCTGGTCACATCGAGCTTGTTGTCCCAGTGGCTCACATCTGGTACTTCCGTTCTCTCCCTAACAAGATAGGTTACCTCTTGGGTATGCCTACCAAGAAGCTCGACGCTGTGATTTACTACGAGAAATATGTAGTGATTCAGCCAGGTATTCTTGAGGGAAAGACCGATGCCGATGGTTTGGAATTGAATGGCTCTCATAAGCTCGATCTTTTGACAGAGGATGAGTACATCGCAATTCTCGACCAGTATGACGCCAACGGTGAGAATGAGCGCTTGGATGATTCCGACCCTAATAAGTTCATCGCTAAGATGGGTGCGGAGGCTATCTATCAGTTGTTGCAGAACGTGGATCTCGACTCTTTGTCTTACGAGCTTCGCGACCGTGCCAACAACGACTCTAGCCAGCAGCGCAAGACTGAGGCCTTGAAGCGCCTTAACGTGGTTGAGGGCTTCCGTGCCAGCAAGGGCATCAACAAGCCTGAGTGGATGGTGATGAAGATTATTCCTGTCACTCCTCCAGAGCTTCGTCCTTTGGTACCATTGGATGGTGGCCGTTTCGCCACATCCGACTTGAACGACCTCTATCGTCGCGTTATCATCCGTAACAACCGTTTGAAGCGATTGGTGGAAATCAAGGCTCCTGAGGTTATTCTCCGTAACGAGAAGCGTATGTTGCAGGAGGCTGTCGATAGCTTGTTCGACAACTCTCGCAAGAGCTCTGCCGTTAAGAGCGAGAGCAACCGTCCTTTGAAGTCACTCTCTGACTCTTTGAAGGGTAAGCAAGGTCGTTTCCGTCAGAACTTGTTGGGTAAGCGTGTTGACTACTCAGCTCGTTCCGTAATCGTCGTTGGTCCTGAGTTGAAGATGGGCGAGTGCGGTCTTCCTAAGTTGATGGCTGCAGAGCTTTACAAACCATTCATCATCCGTAAGTTGATTGAGCGTGGTATCGTAAAGACAGTGAAGAGCGCCAAGAAGATTGTTGACCGTCGTGAGCCTGTTATCTGGGACATCTTGGAGAACGTAATGAAGGGTCACCCTGTGATGTTGAACCGTGCCCCTACACTTCACCGTCTCGGTATCCAGGCATTCCAGCCTAAGATGATCGAGGGTAAGGCTATCCAGTTGCACCCATTGGCTTGTACAGCGTTCAACGCCGACTTCGATGGTGACCAGATGGCTGTTCACCTTCCATTGAGCAATGAGGCTGTCTTGGAGGCTCAGATCTTGATGCTCCAGAGCCACAATATCTTGAACCCTGCCAATGGCGCGCCTATCACCGTACCTTCTCAGGATATGGTGCTCGGTCTTTACTATATCACCAAGATTCGTCCAGGTGCAAAGGGCGAGGGATTGACATTCTATGGTCCAGAGGAGGCTCTGATTGCACGTAACGAAGGTCGTTGTGACCTCCACGCTTTGGTGAAGGTCGTAGTTGATGACATCGTTGACGGAAAACCAGCCAAGCACTTGATTGAGACTTCCGTAGGTCGTGTTATCGTGAATGGTATCATTCCTAACGAGGTGGGCTTCTTCAATGATGTCATCTCTAAGAAGACTCTCCGTGGCTTGATTTCCAATGTAATCAAGGCTGTGGGTATGGCAGAGGCTTGTGAGTTCCTCGACGGTATCAAGAACTTGGGTTATCGCATGGCATACGTCGCTGGTTTGTCATTCAACCTTGGCGATATCATCATCCCACCAGAGAAGGAGGAGATTGTAGAGCGTGGCCGCAAGGAGGTTGAGGAAATCACCAACAACTATAACATGGGTTTCATCACCAACAAGGAGCGATACAACCAGGTTATCGATGCGTGGACTCACGTGAACACCGACTTGGGTAACATCTTGATGAAGGAGATGACCGAGGCTGACCAAGGATTCAACGCCGTATATATGATGCTTGATTCCGGAGCCCGTGGTTCTAAGGATCAGATTAAGCAGTTGTCTGGTATGCGTGGTTTGATGGCTAAGCCTCAGAAGGCAGGTGCCGAGGGTGCGCAGATCATTGAGAACCCTATCCTCTCTAACTTTAAGGAGGGTATGTCTGTGTTGGAGTACTTTATCGCTTCTCACGGTGCCCGTAAGGGTCTTGCCGATACCGCTATGAAGACTGCCGATGCTGGTTACTTGACACGTCGTCTTGTTGACGTATCACACGATGTGATCATCACCCAGGAAGACTGTGGTACTTTGCGCGGCTTGGTTTGCACAGCATTGAAGAATGGTGACGAGGTTATCTCTTCTCTCTATGAGCGTATCTTGGGTCGTGTGTCTGTACATGACATCATCCACCCTACAACAGGTGAACTCATCGTTAAGTCGGGTGAGGAAATCACCGAGGCTAAGGCTAAGGCTATTGAGGATTCTCCTATCGAGAGCGTCGAGATTCGTTCCGTGCTCACTTGCGAAAGCAAGAAGGGTGTCTGCATGAAGTGTTATGGCCGTAACTTGGCTACTGCTCGTATGGTTCAGCTTGGTGAGGCTGTCGGCGTCATCGCCGCACAGGCGATCGGTGAGCCTGGTACTCAGTTGACTCTTCGTACGTTCCACGCCGGTGGTATTGCGTCTAACGCTGCTGCCAACGCAAAGATTGCTGCTAAGAACAAGTCTTTGATTGAATTCGATGAGTTGAGCACCGTACCATTCGTAGAGGAAGATGAGGAAGGAAACGACGTGAAGTGCGAGAAGGTAGTAAGCCACTTGGCTGAAATCCGCTTCGTGGATCCAAATACCAAGATAGTGCTTTCTACATTGAACGTTCCTTACGGTTCTTCTCTCTATCATAAGGAAGGTGAAATCGTAGAAAAGGATACTGTCATCGCTCGTTGGGACCCATTCAATGCCGTTATCGTCAGCCAGTATGCCGGTACATTGAAGTTCCATGATGTTCAGAAGGATCAGACCTACCGTGCCGAGGTCGATGAGACCACAGGTTTGGAGGAGAAGATTATCACCGACTCTAAGAACAAGGCTATGGTTCCATGTTGTGATGTCATCGATGCCAACGGTGAGGTGCTTGGTACATACAACTTCCCAGTGGGTGGTCACTTGGCTGTAGAGGATGGCCAGACCATCAAGACCGGTGAGGTCTTGGTTAAGATTCCTCGCGCCGTAGGTGGTGCCGGTGATATCACCGGTGGTCTTCCACGTGTTACCGAGCTTCTTGAGGCTCGTAACCCATCTAACCCAGCTGTCGTATCAGAAATTGACGGTGAGGTAACCATGGGTAAGGTAAAGCGTGGTAACCGTGAGATTATCGTAACCTCTAAGACTGGTGACCAAAAGAAGTATCTAGTATCTCTGTCTAAGCAGATCTTGGTACAGGAGCATGATGCCGTTCGTGCTGGTACTCCATTGTCTGATGGTAGTGTAACTCCAGGCGACATCCTCGCCATCATGGGTCCTACCGCCGTTCAGGAGTATATCGTGAACCAGATTCAGGACGTTTACCGTCTGCAGGGTGTGGCTATCAACGATAAGCACTTCGAGGTGGTTGTTCGCCAGATGATGCGTAAGGTTCGTATCGACGACCCAGGTGATACAACATTCTTGGAGCAGGAGTTGGTTGACAAGCTCGACTTCGCTGAGGAGAACGATCGTATCTGGGGTAAGAAGGTGGTTACCAATGCAGGCGACAGCACAGAGTTGAAGCCAGGTCAGATTATCACAGCCCGCAAGTTGCGCGACGAGAACTCATTCTTGAAGCGTCAGGACAAGAAGCTTGTTCAGGTACGTGATGCTGTGGCAGCAACATCTACACAGATTCTTCAGGGTATTACCCGTGCCGCTCTTGGTACTAAGAGCTTCATGAGTGCCGCTTCCTTCCAGGAGACCACTAAGGTCTTGAACGAGGCTGCTATCCGTGGTAAGGTGGATTACCTTGAGGGTATGAAGGAGAACGTTATCTGCGGTCACTTGATCCCAGCAGGTACTGGTCTTCGCCAGTGGGATAAGCTCATCGTCGGCTCTAAGGAAGAGTACGAGCGTATGCAAGCTAACAGAAAGAATGTACTCGACTATGCAGATTCTCCAGTCATCGACTAAGCTGCATTTTTAGAGTTACATATATATAATAAGGTATAAGAGCCATAGGTGAGTCTTCATCTATGGCTCTTTTCTTGATATTTCGTGTTTATTGCCTTGATATTTGGGGGTTATAATCTTGATATCTTAGCTTCTGTTGCCTTGATATTTTGTTTTTGTAATCTTGATATCTTGGCCTGTAGATTATGTATAAATAAATTTTTTCTTATTTTTTCTTCTTTTGGGGTTGGGAATTTGACATATAGATGTGTTCTTGGGATAAACAATACAGATAAAATGAAATGGAAAGAATAGAACAGCTCTTTCGCCAGCATTATTCAAAGATGTTTCTCATTGCGAGGATGCTTTTGGGGAATGAAGAAAACGCAAGGGATATGGTGAGCGATATTTTTGCAGATTTGCTTAGTGGAAAACTTCGAATTCCCCCAAATAGTACGGAAGGCTATTATGTAGTTCTTACTCGTAACCGATGTTTGAACCATCTTAGAAATATGACACTTCAAGAAAAGGTGAAGGCCAGTCTTACGGTGGATCATACGATAGATATTGGTCATGATGAGAATCGAATCATGGGGGAGATTGACCATGAAATGACTAGAGCAGAGCAGATGCTTAGTTTTATAGACAACGAATTGACGCCCCAAACCAAGAGGGTGGTCAATATGCATTATCGACAAAAACTCACTTATCGTGAGATTTCAGAAGAGTTAGGTATTAGTGAAGCTGCTGTCTATAAGCATCTGGCTCAAGGTATCAAACGAATAAAAGAACATTTTAATCCCAAGAACAATGGATAAGTTAACACAAGTAATCGACATGATAGAGCACCCAGAACGATATTCTGAGTCTCTGATGACAGAGATTCTTCAGGATGAAGAGTCTCGCCAAACCTATCTCACCATGATGGAGATGCGTATGGCTTTTGATAAGGAATCGACGGAGAAAGATTTCGATGTGGAAAAAGAATGGCAATTGTTTGCTAAGCAGCATCCTATACATTCTATACATCCAATGAAGAAGTCTCGTTTTGATTGGCGAAAACTCGCTGCTTCCTTTGTTGGGGTATGCCTGCTATCAGGCATCGCCTTTGCTGCCATCCATACTTTCAGCTCACGTCGGCAGGTAGATGAAATAGCTGTGGAGGATACTACTCAGCTAAATGTGACAGTTTGCCCTAAAGCTATTGCTGCCAGTAATGCTACGACCCCTTCTAATGTCAAGAAAGAAATGGTACATAAGACTTTCGATAATGTGTCTTTAGAAAAGATGCTCGACGAAATGGCAAAATATTATGGAGTGAAGGTCGTGTTCCTTAATCAGGAAGCTAAGCATCTCCGTTTTTATTATGAATGGAACAGCGCCAACAGTTTGCAGGATGTGGTGGATGAATTGAATCATTCACAGCAGATGAATCTTTCCTTGAATAGTGACCAGCTTGTTGTGGAATAGCCCTATGTCTGATAGGTTCCTTTACAGCTAGCTTATCTACTATAATATGTGCATCAAATCAATATAATATTTATGAAGAAATATTTTTTCGCGTTCTTGATGTGCCTGTTGGTGCAGGCATCTTTTGGACAGCGTATCTCTCGAAACTATAACAGCCGTTCCATGTCTGAAGTCCTGAAGGATTTAGACAAGGCAACAAAGAAGTATAAAATTAGTTTTATCTATAATGAACTGGAAGATTTCACGGTTACGACCTCTTTTCGCAATCTCACTTTGCAGGAAGCTTTAGGACAAGTCTTTGGCTTTTATCCTATGAAAGCAACGGTAGAAGATAGTCTGATTTTCGTGGAATGTACCCAGAAGGAACCGACCAAGTTGATGGGAAGGGTAATCGACGAACGTCATCGTCCTATAGAGTTTGCCAATGTGGCTTTGCTCAATCCTAAGGACTCATCTTTTTTGACGGGTGGTGTGACGAATGCCAGTGGCAATTTTGTGGTACCTTGCGGTATGAAGAAAGTTATAGCCAAAGTGAGTTGTGTGGGTTATCACACCTTATATAATATATATAATGTGGGGAAAGTAGGTAATTTAGTACTGAAGGAAAGTACTCTGCATATCAATGGCGTTACGGTAAAGGCAAAGTTGCCTTCTTTCAAGATGGGACGTGAAGGTATGCAGATTGAAATTCAGCATAGTGATTTGGAAAAGCTGGGTGATGCCACCGATGTGCTTCGTGAATTACCTCGCCTCAATGTAAGCAGTTCGGGTGATGTAAGCGTGTATGGGAAGGGCACACCTATTATATATATCAACAATAAGAAAGTGAGGGATACCAAGGAATTAAAACAGCTCAAGTCTGACGCCATCAAGAATGTGGAAATCATCACTTCGCCTGGCGCTCGATATGATGCAACTGCCAACTCGGTCATTCGCATTCGTACAGTCAAGCGACAGGGCGACGGATTGAGTGGCTCTTTGTCTTCCAAGGCATGGTATAATGGCTATTTGGGAGCTACAGAGCAAATTAATCTCAATTATCAGGGGGATAAGTTAAATCTGTTTGGTACCTTGTGGGGATATACCAGAGGTCATAAGGAGAATACTTCGTTAACTCAAGATATAGATGGAGAAAAGTCTATTCACACTGTTCAATATGTTCCATTCGTCTATCGTAATACGATGGGGGAAGCTAATTTAGGATTCAACTATGACTTTGATGATGATAATTCTATTGGAGCCTCTTACGACGTGACTTGTGAACCATACGCTAAAGGAACCGCCAATGGCGAACAAGGCGTAACTATTGATGGACATGCTGAGGATCTTATCCAGCAGTATATAAGCTATGATGATATTGGTCTTCCATCTCATGAGTTGAATGCATATTATGTGGGGAAAGTCAAGAAGCTTGGTATTGACCTCAATGGAACTTATCTTTGGCAAAAAAGTGGGATGGATATGTTGCATTCTGAAAGAACGATGGATGAGGAAAGCCGTGATGTAAATACGTCAAGTCGCCGTCATAATCAATTGTTGGCAGGAAAGCTTGTGCTTTCGTATCCTGTAGCGAAGGGCCAGTTGGAGATGGGAACAGAAGTAAGCCATACCAAGAGTAGGGGACAATATAATAACGCAGAAGGTATTGTTGCTGAGTCTTCTACCAATATGAAGGAAGATAATGTGGCGGGCTTCCTTGCTTTTTCCTATCCAGTGGGCAACTTTTCGGTAGATGCAGGATTGCGTTATGAATATGTGTCTGCTAAGTACTATTCTTTCGGAGAGTATCTGGAAGAACCAAGCAAGAAATATGGTAATTGGTTCCCTAGTTTGACTCTCGGATGGAACAAAAATGCCTGGGCTGTGTCCTTGGCTTATACCTGTAAGACCCAGCGCCCTTCTTACAACTCTTTGCGCAATGAGGTTCAGTATGACAATCGCTATATGTACGAAGGTGGAAACCCTTATATACGTCCAACCATTAGGCACGATGTGTCGTTGGATGTGGTGAGCAATTGGCTGTCGTTGGGTGTGGATTATCTTTACGAGGACAACCCGATGGTTTGGTGTGCTTCCCTTTATGACCATCAGGATATCGCCTTCTTGAGCTATGAAAATTTCTCGCATAAGCAGACATTGGCGGCGTACATAGTTGCAGCCCCTAAGTTTGGCTGGTATCAGCCCACTTGGCAAATCTTCTTTCAGAAGCCATTCTTTGATACAAAAAGGTATGGTGCTCCTGGTGGAATGACGAAGCCAGCTTGGGGCATTACCTGGAACAATAAGTTCAAGTTAAGCTCTACTTGGGCTGTATGGGCTACACTGCATGCGAATACGGCTTCCTATAATGCCTTTCAACGTAATCGCTCGGGATATTTTGCCTCTATGCGAATGGTTAAGACTTTCCTGAATGACGCTCTGAACATAACATTCTACGCTGATGATATCTTTAGAAGCCAGAAAGATCAATGGACGATGTATGGAGACCATGTAACACTAACGAAGGATGGTTATAATAGCGACCGTGAGATTGGTCTTGGAGTAACTTATAAGTTCAACTCTGGCAAGAGAAAATATAAGGGATCAGGAGCCGGCAACGCCGAGAAGAATAGATTCTGATGACGTTTTTTCGTGATGTTAATTTGAAATGAAGTCTTTCTAATGTTTAGTTGAAATGACGTCTTTCGTAATTTCTTGTTGAAATCAACATATACTTACGTACTTTGCATTTTACCCTTCACCCTTCACTTTATGCTTGGAATCCCCTGTGTTTATCGGCATCCTGAGGGGTGAAGGGTAGAGGCTACCCCTTCACCTATCTTTCACCACCCTTCACCCCCTTCACCTTTCTTAGCTTTTGCTTTTAAAAATACGAAACCTACTACACACTACACCGAATGAAATGTAACATATTGTAAACCAATTGGTTGATATAGTGTAATATGCGCTTTGACACTTGCACCCGTGTAATAATTGTGTTACAAGAGTTCAGATATGATGTGGTGTAGTGTTTAATGGAAAAAGGAATCTGTGTTAGCATAAGAAAGCAGCTGCGCCTAGTTAGGGCAAAATTTTGCCCTAGTAGAGGCAATGTTTTGCCTAGGGTGAAGGGTAAAATGGAGTTTATAGCTAAAATACAGATTATAAGTTTGTTATCAAGATAATCTAATGAAAGGAATAAAATGTATGGAGGTTGTTGAATCTTATGGTAAAATACCTTTGTGACAATTAAAAGTAAAATAAGTTCCATTTTATTCGTTTATCTCATATATTTTGTGTAAATTTGCATCATCAAAATAAAGTTTAATCCTATTAACTTAATAAAATTATGGAAGAAAATAAGAATAATCAGCAGCAGAAGAATCAGTTGCAGATGGGTATTAACCCAGAGGTGGCTGAAGGTACTTACTCAAATTTGGCCTTGATTACTCATTCAAGTTCAGATTTCATCTTGGATTTCGCTTGCGCTCTCCCAGGAATGCCTGCTCCACAGATTAAGAGCCGTGTTATCATGGCACCAGAGCATGCTAAGCGTTTGCTTCAGGCTTTGCAGAGCAACGTATATAACTATGAGCAGACTTTCGGCAAGATTAAATTGGCCGACGAGCAGGAACGTACTATCGCTCCATTTGGTACTCCAAAGGGCGAAGCTTAATCCTCTAACACATACATACTAAGACTAAATTGCCTGCTAAAAACCTCTTTTTCTTTATAATATAAGTTTATAATAGTTATATAAAGTTAAAACAAACCTCCCTTTCTTAAAAGTTACCTTTATTATTAGGTAGTTTGCTGAAAAAGTAGTAACTTTGCACCCCGAAAAGCCCTATAAAGTGGTGGCTAGTACATAAATAAGACAATAATAAAAATAAAATAATAAATTAAAAAGAAAAATTATGCCTACTATTTCACAGTTAGTAAGAAAGGGCAGAAGAGTTTTGGTTGACAAGAGCAAGTCACCAGCTTTGGATTCATGTCCACAGCGTCGTGGTGTTTGTGTTCGTGTTTACACAACAACTCCTAAGAAGCCTAATTCGGCAATGCGTAAGGTTGCCCGTGTTCGTTTGACAAACTCTAAGGAGGTTAACTCTTACATCCCAGGAGAGGGTCACAACTTGCAGGAGCACTCAATCGTGTTGGTTCGCGGTGGTCGTGTGAAGGACCTCCCAGGTGTACGTTATCACATCGTTCGTGGTACTCTTGATACCGCAGGTGTTGCTAACCGCACACAGCGTCGTTCTAAGTACGGTGCTAAGCGTCCAAAGGCTAAGAAGTAATTCTAGATTCGGACAACTATTACAGAATTCCGAAAACTCACGGTCGGAGAAGGTCGGGAGTTGAGGTGAAAAGATTTTATTATTAAACGTTTTGCTGGAGAAGTAAACAGGTTGAGTAAATACTCGGGTGCGAGTGTTGAAGAACGATATACAGCCCCATGCAGAATTAATTTTTTTTCGATTTAAAATGAGAAAAGCAAAACCAAAGAAGAGAGTGATCCTTCCAGATCCAGTCTTCAACGACCAAAAGGTCTCTAAGTTCGTAAATCATTTGATGTATGATGGTAAGAAGAATACATCTTATGAGATTTTCTATAATGCACTCGATACCGTAAAGGCTAAGATGGCTAACGAGGAGAAGTCTGCACTTGAAATTTGGAAGCAGGCACTCGATAACATCACTCCACAGGTAGAGGTTAAGAGCCGTCGTATCGGTGGTGCAACCTTCCAGGTTCCTACTGAAATTCGCCCAGATCGTAAGGAGAGCATCTCTATGAAGAACCTTATCGCTTTCGCTCGTAAGCGTGGTGGTAAGACAATGGCCGACAAGTTGGCTGCTGAGATCATGGATGCTTACAACAATCAGGGTGGTGCGTTCAAGCGCAAGGAGGATATGCATCGTATGGCTGAGGCTAACCGTGCATTTGCTCACTTCAGATTCTAATTTAATTATAATATAGGTAAATAGAAAATGGCAAATCGCGATTTACATTTGACACGTAACATCGGTATCATGGCTCACATTGATGCCGGTAAGACAACAACATCAGAGCGTATCTTGTTCTACACAGGTAAGACTCATAAAATTGGTGAGGTGCACGATGGTGCTGCTACCATGGACTGGATGGCTCAGGAGCAGGAGCGTGGTATCACTATCACTTCTGCAGCTACAACTTGTAACTGGAACTATCTTGGCAAGTCTTATAAGATTAACTTGATTGATACTCCGGGACACGTTGACTTCACAGCTGAGGTTGAGCGTTCACTCCGTGTTCTTGATGGTGCTGTCGCTACATATTCTGCAGCTGACGGTGTTCAGCCACAGTCTGAGACTGTATGGCGCCAGGCTGATAAGTACAATGTACCTCGTATTGGTTATGTAAACAAGATGGACCGTTCAGGTGCTGACTTCTTCGAGACTGTACAGCAGATGAAGGATATCTTGGGCGCTAATCCAATTGCTATTCAGATCCCTATTGGAGCTGAGGAAAACTTCAAGGGTGTAGTTGACCTTATCAAGATGAAGGCTATTCTTTGGCACGATGAGACTATGGGTGCTGAGTATGAAGTAGATGAGATTCCTGCCGACTTGGCTGACGAGGCTGCTGAATGGCGCGAGAAGTTGGTTGAGGGTGCTGCAAACTTCGATGACGAGGTAATGGAGCTTTACTTGGATGGCAAGGATATCCCAGAGGAGAAGCTTCTTGCTGCAATCCGCAAGGGTTGTATCGCAATGGAGTGCTGCCCAATGTTGCTCGGCTCTTCATACAAGAACAAGGGTGTTCAGCCATTGCTTGACTATGTTTGCGCATTCTTGCCTTCACCAATGGATACTCCTAACATCGTGGGTACAAACCCTGACACCGATGAGGAAGAGGATCGTAAGCCATCTGAGGATGAGCCAACATCTGCACTTGCATTTAAGATCGCTACAGATCCATTCATGGGTCGCTTGGTGTTCTTCCGTGTTTATTCAGGTAAGATCGTTGCAGGTTCATACGTTTACAACCCACGTTCTGGCAAGCGCGAGCGCATCAGCCGTTTGTTCCAGATGAACTCTAAGCAGGAAATCCCAATGGAGTCTATCGACGCTGGTGATATCGGCGCAGGTGTAGGTTTCAAGGATATTCGTACTGGTGATACTCTCTGTGATGAGGAGCACCCAATCGTATTGGAGTCTATGACATTCCCTGATACTGTGATCTCTATTGCAGTTGAGCCAAAGAGCCAGGCCGACATCGCTAAGATGGACAATGGTCTTGCTAAGTTGGCAGAGGAGGACCCAACCTTCACCGTTCGTACTGACGAGCAGAGTGGTCAGACCATCATCTCTGGTATGGGTGAGCTTCACTTGGATATTATCATTGACCGTTTGAAGCGTGAGTTCAAGGTTGAGTGTAACCAGGGTAAGCCTCAGGTTAACTACAAGGAGGCTATCACTAAGACAGCTCAGAGCCGTGAGACTTACAAGAAGCAGTCTGGTGGTCGTG
>ERZ808242.967-NODE-967-length-18345-cov-7.328759_pt1 | contig 18345 bp, 17 predicted proteins | sample MGYA00521244_ERZ808242 | MGnify/ENA primary metagenome ERZ808242 (study PRJEB31516, sample SAMN03275573) | gut metagenome | biome: mammalia-associated habitat; material: feces | host: Papio cynocephalus | place: Kenya | collected 2012-07-27 ... | reverse complement strand
TATTGTACTGGTCTGGAGGAACATATCCGTTACTGCCACTTATCTTATTTCTAAAGAACTTCAGTGCTGAGAACCAGATAGTGGAAAGTTCTGCATCATCCAAAGGCGGATCACACTTTGCTGCCTGTTCCAGAAATACTTCATGTGCTTTATCGCACTCCCCGTATCTCTTCAGAACTCTTCCGGCAAAAAGGGATAATGTCTTATTACGGCTGCCCTCTGTGATAGGACCACCGACCAAACCATCATCGAAATCTCCGTCATCAGCTTCTGGCTCTGTATCGGCTACTACTTCCATAATGCTCATCCATCCTTCATGCCAGATAACCTCCCCCGTTGTTGCACCGAATAAAAATCTGGCAGCATCAAGGGCATTGTCATCAAAGAACGGATAGGCTTTCTGGATTGCTGTTTTCATTGCTGTGTACTGTGCTGCATCCGTGCATTTCTCAATAGTAAAATATGCATGATATCTTGGACGCTCTGACTTTCCGTCCTTTGCAAGCATATGGTGTCTGCTTGGCACTAACACATAGTCCACATCTCCAAAGAGTTCTTCCATCTTATCTTCCGTAATCCAGTCTGCCGGATTATCACTGTGGTCATTGTCAATATCCATTGGAATTACATCCGATTCAATAAAGTTACTGTTGCCTCTGCGATTACCTGTGTATGTGGCACATACATGATCGACCGCTACTGCTGATTCCATATCTGCTGCATTATCCACGACTACCTTATTGGGATAAATACAGTTCGCAGCTTTCCCGACACAGGTCGCACAACATAATGTCATCTGCATTTAATCGTCCTCCTTGCATTCTTCATTGAAATATCTAATTGTCATCTGCTTACGCTCTGCATAAGCTATCTCGTTTAACATCCCGGCTGTCGGCTTTCCGAATACCCACAACTCCCTGCACTTGGAAAGAATCGCAATATCCATGAACATGGCAAGTTCACGCTCTGACTCTTCTTCCATAAACTGAGGAAGCAACAGATGTGGTGCTATTGGAATCTTCCCTGCATCTACAGCAAATCTGCTGTATCGTCTGGCTTTCTCTGTATTACCTTCCACATCTCCGCTATATGCTGAACAGATATACACCATTGGCATATACTTTCTTTCCATATTCAAAAGAGCTGCGTAAGGAACGGGGTCAGCATAACCTTCTGGATTCCTGTAACTTACCCCATGAGCCTCACACTCCTTTCGTTAATAAGTAGGAACACCTTCTTGCTCCCCTTACTTTCTAAAAGAGAAATCCCGCCCCATTTGACGATGATTTTTCATATTTTTCCAAATTAATTTTTCTTGCACGAGTTTCTTCCTTTTATAAGGGATTTTTCAAAAATCACATTTTCAACTTTTTTCATTTTCTTTCGTCAAACCGCACCACTTTTCTCTTTTAGGTACTAGAAGGACAGGAACGAAAGCCGTTGAGAAAAAAATAGAAATTGTTTCGTCAAATCGGCCGAGTTTTCTCTTCTAGGAATTAGAGAGGTACGAAACACACGACTTCAGAAAAAAATAAATTTCTTTCGTCAAATCGTTTCACTTTTCTCTTTTAGGAATTAGAAGGACAGCAAGTCATTCAGAAACGGAGGTGCTGCAGATGCAGAAAGAAACAATTGCTCATACCGCCGAGCAGAATACAAATACAACAGAAGACATGATTAATTCTCTTGTTGCTATCAGCATTGTCGCAAAGCGGTTAGCCAAACAGATGTCAAAGAATGAACCAAAAGGTCAAAAGGAGGAAACGCACATGAATAAGTGCTATGGACTGGTCGGTAAGACCATCAAAGTGAAATTTAAGAAAGGTGACTCGGATGCATATCCTTGGCAGGGACAGGCTGTTCCCGTGCTGATTACAGGTGAGTACGAGAACTTCCTTGTAGGAACTGTTCTTCCACACCATGCACCACACGGCTTCGGATTATCTATTCCTTATCCAATTACAATCTGCAAGCATGATATCCAGATTGGAGAGATGATTATAAACGGAGGTACAATCAGATGAAAAACAGAGAATTAGCTGAACTGTACAGAACAATAGCTGATGGCTTCGCAAAACTCAGTGAATACTACTCTTCCGAGGATTCAGAACAGCCAAAAGTTGTAAAAAAGGACAAGCCTGTAAAGGAAGAAAAGAAAACCGAGCCTGCTCCTGTAGAAGAAAGTGCTACCGAAGGAAACACAGAACCAGTTACTTATACCAAGGAAGAGGTAAGAGCAAAACTGGCTCAGATGTCAAAGGCTGAGGCAGGCAAGTACAAAGCTGATGTTAAAGGCATCGTAGCAAAATATTCATCTGATGGTACACTCTCCGGCATTCCGGCTGATAAGTACGCAGATGTGGTAGCTGCTCTGGAGGTGGTCGGCAATGCCTAAACACGCACTGCTATCCGCTTCATCCAGTAAGCAATGGCTCAACTGTCCACCATCAGCAAGGTTATGTGCAAATATCAAGGACAGAGCAAGTCCTTATGCACAGCAGGGAACGGATGCACATGAACTCTGTGAATACAAAGTTCTTTCAGCACTTGGTCATGCCGGACATGATCCGACAGAACATCTCGAATTCTATGATGTCGAGATGGGATACTGCACGGAAGAATACAGAAACTTCGTCATGGAACAGTACGAAGAAGCAAAAACATTATGTGCTGACCCTCTTGTACTCGTAGAACAGAGACTGGACTTCTCCAACTGGGTGCCGGATGGCTTTGGAACGGGTGACTGTCTTATCGTGGCAGATGAGGTACTTCATGTCATCGACTTTAAGTACGGAATTGGGATTCTGGTTGATGCAGAACACAATCCACAGATGATGTGTTATGCCTTAGGTGCTATCGATATCTACGATGGCATCTATGACATCAAGACTGTAAAGATGACAATCTTTCAGCCACGAAGGGATAATATTTCTACCTGTACCATGACAAAGACTGATCTTCTCACATGGGCAGATACAGTTCTTGCTCCAACTGCAAAGTTAGCATATGAAGGCGGTGGAGAATTCAAAGCAGGTGACCACTGCACCTTCTGTAAGATTAAGGCTACCTGCCGTAAACGGGCAGAGTACAATCTTGAACTTGCGAAATACGACTTTGCAATGCCTGCCACACTTGAGGATGCTGAGATTGCAGCTATCCTGCCAAAGGTCGATGACCTTGTAAACTGGGTTAACGACATCAAGGAATATGCACTCGGACAAGCCTTAAGTGGAATTCACTATGATGGCTACAAAGTAGTCGAGGGTAAATCCAACCGCAGATATGTGGATGCAGATGCTGTCGCATCAGCTGTAGTAAATGCCGGATATGACCCTTATGAGAAGAAACTTCTCGGTATCACAGCAATGACTTCTCTTCTCGGTAAGACGAAGTTCAATGAACTCCTTGGAGGCTTGATTGAAAAGCCACAGGGAAAACCAACACTTGTGCCTGAATCGGACAAGCGACAGGCACTTAACACGGCAATTGATGATTTCAAAGATAATTAGGAGGAAAATACTATGCCAAATTTAGTAAACAACAATAACAGATACGGAAGATTAACAGTACCTACAAAGGTAATCACAGGACCAGACACAAGATTCTCATACCTCAACGCATGGGAACCAAAGGCAGTCGATGGTGGCAAGCCTAAGTATTCAGTTTCACTTATCATTCCAAAGGATGACACCGTTACCATCAATAAGATTAAGGCTGCCATTCAGGCTGCATACGAGGAAGGTCAGTCAAAGCTTAAGGGCAATGGCAAGTCAGTGCCGGCTCTTACAGCAATCAAGAATCCACTTCGTGATGGTGACATCGAAAGACCTGATGATGAGGCATACGCTAACAGCTATTTTGTGAATGCGAATTCCGCTTCTGCTCCTGGTATCGTAGATGCAGACAGACAGCCTATCATCGAGCGTTCTGAGATGTATTCTGGCATCTATGGCAGGGCATCCATCAACTTCTACGCTTTCAACGTGAATGGCAATCGTGGAATTGCCTGCGGATTGAATAACCTGCAGAAGTTAAGAGATGGCGAGCCTCTCGGAGGTAAGGCAAGTGCTGAAGCTGACTTTGCAACCGATGAGGATGACGATTTCCTTGCTTAATCCGTAGTAACACATAAACCATAAGGGTGGCGGAGGATATTTCCTCTGCTGCCCCATTTTTATAATAAGGAGACAATCTATGCAAATTCCAGAAGTAATTAAAAAATTATCTATCGACTTGGAGACTTACTCCAGCGTACCTATCAAATATGGAGTATATCCATATGCTGAATCCCCAGATGCTGAGATTCTTCTTTTTGGATATTCCGTCAATGATGAACCTGTCATCGTAGTAGATGTAGCAAACGGAGAAAAAATCCCAGATTATATACTGAAAGCACTCACAGATGATTCCGTAATAAAATGGGCATTCAATGCATCATTCGAGCGAATCTTTCTCTCCTACTGGCTTAAACGCAACTATCCAGAATACTTTGAAAGTTACAGTATACCGGAAGATTCCGTTGGTAATTACCTCGACTCGTCCTCATGGAGATGTAGCATGATCTGGTCTGCATATATGGGACTTCCACTTTCACTTGAAGGTGTTGGTGCTGTGCTTGGACTTGAAGAACAGAAACTTAAAGAGGGCAAAGACCTCATCCGCTACTTCTGTGTTCCGTGCAAGCCTACTAAGGTCAATGGTGGCAGAACAAGAAATATGCCATCCGATGCACCAGACAAATGGGAACTGTTCAAAAAATATAATAAAAGGGATGTTGAGGTCGAAATGTCCATTCAGCAGAAACTCTCCCGTTTTCCTGTGCCGGACAGTGTATGGGATGAATACCATATAGACCAAGAAATCAATGACCGTGGCATCCTGCTTGATATGGATGTTGTAACAAATGCAATAAAATTTGATGCTTTCAGCAAGGCAAGGCTTATGGGAACATTGAAGGATAAGACAGAACTTGCAAATCCAAACTCTGTAACACAAATGAAAGACTGGCTCATTTCCAAAGGTGTAGAAACAGACTCCCTTGATAAAAAAGCTGTTATCAAACTGCTTAAGACTGTGCCATCTGATGTAGCAGATGTTCTGAAACTCCGTCAGCAGCTTGCAAAATCTTCTGTAAAAAAGTATCAGGCTATGCAGAATTCTGTATGTGCCGATGGCCGTGCCAGAGGTATGTTCCAGTTTTATGGTGCAAACAGATCTGGCAGATGGGCAGGGCGAATTATTCAGTTACAGAACCTTCCTCAGAACCACATGACCGATTTGGAAGATGCAAGAGATATCGTAAAATCTGGGGATTATGAACTTATGAATATGTTATACGATGATGTGCCGGATGCACTCTCGCAGCTTATCCGTACTGCTTTTATTCCAAAGCAGGGATACAAATTCTGTGTATCCGACTTCTCTGCTATTGAAGCCCGTGTTATTGCTTTTTTGGCAAAAGAGAACTGGCGTATGAAGGTGTTTAAAGAAAACGGGGACATCTACTGTGCCTCTGCATCAGCCATGTTCCATGTTCCAGTTGAAAAGCATGGCGTTAATGGTCACCTCCGCCAGAAAGGTAAGATTGCAGAACTTGCACTTGGATATGGTGGCTCAGTCGGTGCCTTAACTGCTATGGGTGCGTTAGACATGGGACTTTCTGAAGATGAATTACAGCCACTTGTTGACTCTTGGAGAGCCTCAAATCCCAACATCGTACAGTTCTGGTGGGATGTTGACCGTTGTGTTAAAACAGCCATCAAGCAGCGTACTGCCACCGAAACACATGGTATCAGATTTGTATATCAGAGTGGTATGTTATTTATCGTCCTTCCGTCCGGCAGACGGCTCTGTTACGTTAAACCAAAAATAGGTGAGAATAAATTCGGTGGAGAATCCGTCACATACGAAGGTGTCGGTACAAATAAAAAATGGGAACGCATCGAATCCTATGGGCCCAAATTTGTCGAGAATATCGTGCAGGCTATCAGCCGTGACATTCTCTGCTATTCCATGCGTACCCTCTCCCACTGCTTTATCGTAGGTCATGTTCACGATGAACTTATCATTGAATGTAGCAAGAATATGGATTTGAATGTTATCTGTGAGCAGATGGGTCGAACTCCTGATTGGATCAACGGACTGCTACTCCGTGCCGATGGCTATGAAACAGATTTTTATAAAAAAGACTAAATGAAAAACACCACCTCATCAGTTTGACCTTTGAGGTGGTGCAATTTTTTATTGCTGACTAAATTCTTCATAAAGCGCCAACGCTAAGGCATCCTTAATCGCATTATATTTCTTTGTATCCCTAAACAGACCCGCAAATGATTCTGTGCTGTCCAGATATAACTGCTGTAAAATCTTTTTGTAGATTTCCGGAAATTTGCTATCTTCAAACATCCTTCGAGTATCTTTCTGAGCCGATGTCTTAAGTTCGTCGCTTTCACGAAGTCTTTCTTTGATGATATTCGTTATAACAATATCTGCATCAGTAAATTCTCCATCATATGAAGCATTGATTGCATTAATAACATCATCCAGCATACTCTTTTTTTCTTCCATCGGAGCTGCACTTTTTTCTTTAGCCGGCTCATAAACGCCAACAATATCAGGCTCAAGACTGATTGATCCTGAAAAGGTTTGCTTTAGACTATAGTATTCAAGTCGAACCTTATTTCCAAGTTCCCATTTTTCTTTTTCATCTGCTGGAAGTAGATGTGTCAGATACTTGCAAAATGTATATTCTCTTAATAAATCCATATCATACATTCTTACAATCTGTGCAATGTAATTAAACCAGCGGACAAAACTACGAACCTCTCTACGGAATTCATATTTCTTTTGCTGCTCCAAATTATTATACTCTGCACACACTGGAACTAATGCATTAGAAATTTTGGCCTGAGTTGCCTTAGCTTCACGATTATTATCTGGATTAATATATATCTGTACTACTTTCTCTACATCCTCGTCGCCGTATACATGAAATTCTCTGAGTCTCTTTTGTGTTCTATATATTAAATCGACATTAATTTCAGCTTCCAAATCCGTTTCATTATAATAGCCTTCAAATGATTTTTGGATATCCTCCGCCTTGTTGATAAAATCAAGGACATATGTATCATCTTTACCCGGACATGTTCTGTTAAGGCGGCTAATTGTCTGTACTGCTTTAATATCTCTCAATTTCTTATCTATAACCATTGTGTGTAACAGAGGTTCATCAAAGCCTGTTTGATATTTTTCTGCAACAATTAAAATGTCACCCTGTTCATGGAACACTACCTTTGTTTGAGATTCTAAAACTCTCTCTCCATCCCTGTCCTTATTTAATCCAGATTCAGTGTATTCGATTCCCTCTGGATCATCTGGATCTTTTAATGAACCAGAAAATGCAACCATTGGAAGAACACCTTTAATATCATTTTCTCTGATAAAATCGTTTATAGCTTTGAAATAACGAACAGCCGCAAGTCTTGAATCGGTAACAACCATCATCTTACCTTTTCCTCTTATTGCTTTTTGAGTTACTTCAAGGAATGTCGTCACTATCTCTGCTGACTTCTTTTCGATATTATAGGGATGCTCACTTGCAAACCTTCTAATAGATTTTGATGCACGTGACGATGGAACTTCTGAGTTTTCCACCTCTTCGTTTTTTGCAATTTTATAACAGGTATCATAGGTTGTATAATTTGCAAGCACATCCATGATGAACTCCTCTTCAATGGCCTGCTTCATACTATATACATGATGAGGTGTAAAATCGCCCCCCGGCTGCTCCTTTCCAAAAATCTCCAATGTTTTTGCATTAGGAGTAGCTGTAAATGCAAAGAATGAAAGATTTCTATGTCTTCCTGCATTGACCATTTCTTCCAAGAACTTATCATTCTTCTTATCTAATTCTTCCTCATTCTTTCCTTCGATTTCAGCATATTCCTTTAATGCATCTGTTGTATCAGCCAGAGCAATCTTCATTTTCAGTGCTGCCTGCCCTGACTGACTTGAATGTGCCTCGTCTACAATAACAGCATATCTTTTCCCTTTTGTATCTCCTACTGCATCGTATATTACCGGGAACTTTTGTAGTGTGGTAACAATAATCCTTTTACCATCACGTATAGCTTTCAATAAATCCTGCGAATTTTTCTTATCATCTACAAGAACTACACTTCCTAGCGTATGGTCAAATCCACCAACAGTATCCTGTAACTGAGAATCCAACACCTTTCTGTCAGTAACAATAATTACTGAATTAAACATTGGATTATCTTCTTTATCATGCATACTTGCCATTCTGTACGCAGTCCATGCAATACTGTTTGACTTTCCAGACCCAGCACTATGCTGAATTAGAAAATTCTGTCCCCCTTCAGATTTTCGAATTTCGTTTTCCAAATATTTAACAACATGCCACTGATGATACCTTGGAAAAATAATCTTTCCCTGTGGAGTATCTTTAGAGACTTGATGACTAATAAACTTCTGCATTATATCCAGCAAGCTATCTTTTTGTAACACTTCTTTCCATAAGTATGCTGTTGGATAGTCTGGATTCTGCCTTTGTTCTGGATTTCCCTTTCCTCCCTTTTTCCCAGGTCCATTACTACCTTGATTGAAAGGAAGGAATCGTGTATCTTCCCCCTGCAGTCTTGTAGTCATAAATACATTATGAAGATCAACTGCAAAGTACACCAGAACACGATGATTAAATCTAAAACAATTTTCTCTGGCATCACGGTTTGATATCCATTGAGTCATTGCATCATCAACTGTTTGACCAGTAAATTGATTTTTCAATTCAAGTGCGACCAAAGGTATACCATTAATCATCAGAACCATATCCACCGAATTATTATTCTTCTTTGAATAATGCCACTGTCTCACGCACTGACAGATATTTTTCTCATAGCGTTCTGCTGCTAATTTATTCAATCCTGATTCAGGTAAAAAATAGCACAGTTTAAATTCCATCCCTCTATACTTGAAGCCGTGTCTTAAAACGGATACAAGTCCATCTGAAGTAATTGCATCCTCAACAGCTTTATAGAATTTCGAATTTATGTCACTATTACAAGATTTTTCAAAACGTTTCCATGTCAAAGGTTGCGTGTCTTTAACAAAAGAAATAAGTGTTTCAATGTCCAACGCCATATCAACTCGATTAGAATCTTGGTATCCTTGATCCGTTCCTTTTTTCCAGCCGCCCTCTTCGGATATTAAGAATCTTTCTATGTCCGTTTCAAATTGCTTTTCATTATCTGGCACAGATTACACCACCCTTCTTTTTCCTGTTACATATTCATATATAATTGAAGTTTTATATTTTTCTAAATCCTCAATCAATGCCAACTTTTCATTTATAACGTTTTCAATACCTTCACATTTTTCATCTAAATAGTTGGCAATTTGTTTCTGTTCATCCACCGTTGCTGGTAAGACAAACTTTATAGCAGCCATCTCGTTGCTCATTATTTTATACCCATTAATATCTGCTCTTCTACAATTATATGCGGATAATCCGACTGAATAATGTGCAAATGGCATATATAAAACGCCTTTTTCTTTTAGAGTCAAAATACCGCAAACATTTGTACAATTAAATTTCCCTTTTCTATAAAAAACTGTTCCGGCATTTGCCCCATCTGTTGTCCATGTTAGACTCTCGTTTTCAAAATCATATGTATCAATATACCCCATACATCCATGATTTTTTGTTTGTGATGAATAAATAGGGTATAAACCCTCACCCGGTTCTAAACTAATTTCTGTTTTCGCAATGACTCTTCCTCGTCCCACATTAAAATAATTTCTTACAGACGGAATGGACCAACTTCTCGGTATTTCTCCAATCCAAGGATATTCTGATTTAATAAGCTGTTCTTTATTATTTATTCCTTTAGTTACGGCCTCTTGAATCATCGACTCTTTCCATTTACTATACTCGTCTATACTTGCTTTTGCTTGTTCAATTAACGAATCAATTTTTTCAATTTTATTTTTCAAAAAATTAGCAATTAATACTTGCTCTTCCTCTTTAGGTATCGGAATCATAAAATTTAGAAACATATTTGCAGGAAGTCTCCATCTTCCAAAACCAGAAACACCCTGTCCTAAATTATAAAATATACGGTGCTTATAACAAAGTTGAAATACAAACTTATAAAAATCTGGACAAATTTTTGCCTTCTCGTCCACACAAAACACTCTATAGTCTGGACTTGTTACACCTGCATACTTTGATATATCAACCCACCCCGTTAACAAATCCATATGATTCATAACAAAATCGCCAGGATTCACTAACTGATATTTAGAATAATCCGAGGCAAACTGTCCTTTTGCGTCCATCTTTTTAGGTGTAATCCCTTGCTGAGTTACAGATAATACAGTATGACCTTCTTCTCCTGCAATATCTTTTTTTATATAAAATAAATATTTTAGTCTTTTCTTCTCCCATCCATCTGGTAATGTTCCCATCCACGCTTCAAGCGGATTTAAAGTTTGATTCAACACAACCACTTCCTCTCTGTTTAGCCGAATAATTCTTTCAATGCACTGATCAACATTTGTTCATGGTTTTCGATTCTACTAGCTATCTCTGCAGACGGCTCTAATTCTTTAAACTCGTAGAATGTTTTTGTAAACTGGATTTCATATCCAATTTTTGTTTTAGATAAATCACACCATGCCCCTTCATTATATGGAATTACCTCACGTTCCATGTATACCTCAATATCTTCGTTCAAAGGTACATTTTCCGTATCACGTTTGCTAGTATCTGCTACAGGTTTCCCTTTTTTATTTGCTATTATATTTCCGCTTTCATCAATTTGTGGAGACTCAACAACTATTTTTTTATAGCCGAAATCATCGGAATCCATTACACGACTTTTTACAATAATTTTCTTCCCCGTTTCATTTAAGCTCTCATAATTTTGTGTCTCATATTCATTGTATGCTTGTGCAATTAACATTCTGCATACTTCTGATATTTCAACTCTTTTATTACCAATTGGTTTTCTGAGTGCTTCGTAACAATCACTTGCATCTATAAGCTGAATTTTACCTGGAGTTCTCTCTGGTTTACTCTTATCTATTATCCATACATAAGTTGAAATGCCAGTATTGTAAAAACTATCATTTGGTAGTTGAACGATAGTGTCAAGCCAATCGTGTTCAATTACATATCTTCTAATTTCACTTGGTCCAGTTTCAGCATCACCTGTGAACAATGATGATCCATTCTGAATAATGGCCATCTTACCTACACCATCACGCAATTTGCTGATTCCATTAAGTAAGAACAACATCTGTCCATCGCTCTTACTAGGGAGTCCCGGTGCAAATCTACCTTCTTCCCCCTTTTTAAATTCGGCTTCCACTGCTGTTGCTTCTCTCTTCCAGTCAATACCGAAAGGCGGATTGGAAATCACATAATCAAATGTATATCCTTCAAATTTATCATCCGAGAGTGTATCTCCAAATCTCATATTTTCTGATGACCCACCATGTATAAGGGCATCTGCTGCCGCAATCCCCATAGTAAATGGATTAAATTCTTGTCCGAATGTATTTACCACTGCATCTGGATATCTCTCCATAATATAGTCTTCCATACAAGTTAGCATCTGACTCGTTCCCATTGCCATGTCATAGACATCAAAACTATCTGGATCACTGTTTGTTAAAAGCAGTTCACACATAAGTTCAATGATATCCTTGCTTGTGAAGTGCGCTCCTGCTTGCTCATCATAAGACTCTGAGAACTTCCTTACCAACTCCTCAAAGATATATCCCATATCAACAGTGCTGATTCTCTTAGGGCTCATATCCAAGTCTTCCGCATTAAAATCACTAATAACCTGGTATAAAATACCTGCTTCCTTCATTCGATCTATTGTTGCCGGGAAATTCATGCGCGTTAAAATTTCTATTACATTTGATGAGAAATGAGTATAATAGTCCTCAAAATTAGTCTCAATATTTTCTGAATCTGCCACTAATCTGTCAAAGTTAAATCTGCTCGTATTATAAAATTGATACCCGGCAGTATTTTTTAAGAAACCATCTTTAAGCTCAGAATCCATTGTTCCAAGTTTCACATCCTGCTCGTGTACGGCATCCGCTGTATCTTTTAAGCAATCATGAAATCTCTTTATTACGCACATCGGTAAAATAACTAATCCATATTCATGAGGTTTAAACGGACCAGCTATGGAATTAGCTACATTCCAAATTAGGTTTGCGTTTTTCTTTGCATTTTCACTTATTTTTCTATTGCTGTCACTCATTTATTGAGCCTCCTTCTTTTATCAATTTATCGATATTTACCATGACATCATCATAGGAAACGCCCATCCACTGACGCTCCTCTAACTCTTCATAATCATCTACTATCCCAGAATAAAGCACTCTTGCTCTCATCAATTCTGGTGCCCTATCCGACCAGTTAGATAATCTGTTAACCAATGCTCTGATTTTTATATAAACATCTTCTGTAACGCTTGTACGTCTACGATAAAAATTTATAATTTCTTCAGTATATGCATCAATATATATATCAACATCATCAAACACATTTTCAGAATTATCTGGAATATTCTTTCTCCAGTTTTCCAGTTCTGAATACTTAGGAGCCTCTCCTCTTATAATTCTTCGCAAATTATTTACGTGTTCATATATGTTGTGTAACTCTTTCCTGTTTTCCAAAGCATTATTTATCTTCTTCCTTTCACTATCAGGAAGTGACTCTTTGTCTAACAAAAAGGTGTTCTTTAGTCTTGAATCAATTTGTTTCGCATTCTTTTTTATATACATTAGAAATTGATCGTTAAGTGGAGGAATAAAAGAATCTACATCCACCGCTAAAGTCGTATCATCATGTAATACGCCACGAAGAGTATCCACAATTATCGTGTTTGAATCAGCGAGCATATAACGAATATCATTCAAGTTAAATCTTCTTAGCTCTGCAATGATAGATGCCGATTCAATCCCTGCAATAACATCAATAATTCGAAATTTACGATATCCTATATCAGCAAAAAATACATACCCTTTCTCTGATGTTCCCCCAGAAATAACTGCCATATTTGTCGGGGTTAAAAAATCACCTCTCAAGGAATCACAGCGTTCTACCCACCGTCTTACAATATTTCCGACTGCTTGTCTCGACACAACCTTATCAATCTGCTTACTCGCATTTAAACACGAGCTCATCATCGACAAAATTACAATTCGATTTTCCAGCCTCTTAGTAACATTTGCATTTCTATATGCAAAATCATACTCTTTTGAAAAAGTTCGATTTCTACCCTCATGTCTCCTACAAATGCACTTCACAAACCTATGATCTATAATAATGTACTCATAAACACCTTTTGAATTAACAACACAATCGTAGTATTCCTTTGGGAAGTATTGAAACCTTTCACCTTCTTTATGACACTCTGGACATTCAGCAGGATTATCTTCAGTATCAACTACCAATAGTTTTGTTCTTCCATATGCTTCTTTTTGGATTACTTTTAACTCAGGTATTCCCAAATAGCTTGTTAAAACTTCATCGGCACGAGTATTCTTTGTCACACGAATATCTTTCAATCCTGCACCTCCTGTCGTTACACAGTACAATATACCATGTTTTTATCTATTTTCCAACCAGTTGCTTTACATATTATTCAGACATAACTCCATTACCAACTACATACTTTACACGTTTTCTTATGATTGCATTAACCAACTAACTACTTTACACGATATGGGTATATTTATCATATAGGGTTACGATATACTATACACAGTGAGAGGAAATCTCTCTAAGTTACAGTATCACATGAGATGTCCTGTTAAACAGACTCAGAAAGGAATTGCCTATGGATTATATTCCAATGAAGGATTTGAACAAGCATCGCGTCTGCGATCGCAGCAAAGACAAGAAAACGGTTACTATCGTCCGTGATGGTTGCAAAACGATCATCACAGCAAACACCGATGGTACACTGAATATCAGTTTCGAATTAGTAGCTGCATAACAACTTAATAGTTCTGGTATATCCGCCTGAACGCTCGACGGCCGTGCGGAACCTTTACTTCTAGAATTCTTCTAGGAGTAGGTTCTGAACGACCGTCTTTTTATTTACTCAAAAGTATGGTCTTGGGATGACCAATAAAAAAAGCAGCCAAACTTGGAATTTGGACTCGCCCCGGCCAGGCTAAGTCTTATGTGTCCAAATTCCAAGCACCCCGTTAACAGATTAGTTTAGTAAGACACTGATCGGTTCAAACATGGAGGAATCCACATGAGAGCTGATCAAATAACAAACAGAATATCGATCTGCAGAGGTTTCCTCCTCATTTTGTCAATCACAGGAGGAAATCATTATGACAAAGCAGAAAAGATATTTACATCACGAAGTAGACCCAGTAACAGGACAGGACCAGTGGTATTTCCCACTGGAAATCACTGTCAATCCAAAAGATTATAGTAATGACCCGGATGCGCTTGAATCCGCACAGGAATATCTGAACAGTTTAAAACATCAGACCGTTGTTGATATGAATGGCAACGCGGTTGTATGCGAAGTAGCTGATACCAAGCTCGGTTTCAGAGAGTTTAAAGCCATTTTCGTACCAGTACCATCCCACGAGATATATCTTGAGTTAATAAAGGATGAGATGAAAAAACAATCCGATATGAAAATGGACGGACGTTGTCCAATTCCTGCCGAGATTGGCGGGGTTAAAACCTGTCCATTACGCATTAGTAATCCAGATTATGTCGAAGGCGGTGATATGCCTAAGACAATTGCAAATAGCTGTGACAAGTGTATTTATTGTGCAAAGAAACACGAGCATACTAAGGTGAACTTCTCTTCTCTCTCTGCAATTGGAGATGATGGAGAATCTATCGATTACGATGCTCCTTCACCTGCAAATTATTATGCCGGTGAGCAATACGAAAGAATCACAATTGCATTCCATTCTTTTTTGGAAATCAAAGCCCCGGACTTAGTGCATCTTGCTGAGAAATTATCAGACGAGTATCTTCGTAGCGAAGCTGCAAGAGAACTCGCAATTCCTTCAAGTACTGCACAGGGACAGCGCGACCGCTTAAAGCATTTTCTTTTAGAGTTTCTTGAAAACTACGACAGCATTTAATATAACTTGATATTTTTACAGGCACTGGTGGATTTCCATCAGTGCTTTTTTACAAATCTAATTCTTTTAATCTACCCAACCATCTCTGAATTGCCCCGTTTTTCATAAAACCGAGCAAGGCTCCTTCACAAAACCTATCTGCTCTGATTGCACCAATCAAGAGCGCCAATACAGTCTTGGCATCAAGATCATCCACAATGGCGCCTTCCATCGAATTTGTCCCCCATTCGATACCAGCTTTCTCCAGTATCTCTCCATAATTCTTCATATCAAATTCTGGATGTTCGTCCACAAATTTATATACAGCATCCTCAAATGCAATTGCTTCTCTACCATAATTTACATACGGCATCTGAATCGGCTGCTCCGGGCTACCATCATTTTCTTTATCAATTACCCAGTTGCCGTGTTCCTCACTATCCAATCTTTCAATAAAACCTGTCAGTTCCTGAAACATAGTCATTCCTCCACATCAAATATCTTTCCAAAGAACCCCATTACCAAATTATCAATCGTACCTTCGCCAAGGTCACCTTTGATGATTCTCTTTCTGTTATCAGAATAAGTTACCTGTAGGTTATACCCGCAACCGTCAAGGACTTCTGCCACAATAACTTCTTCCGGATATTTGCTCATCACCTTCTGAAATCCACGGAACAATTCAATTGTCTTTCGCTCCGACACTTGTTCTTTTTCAGAAAATAATGCTTTTCTACTTCTTCCCTGGTAATCATATTTTCTAGCAGTTCCATCTGCATAGATCTCATACACCCATGCACGTGCCATATCAATCGTACATAGACCTTGCTCAAACACTCTGATACGCATTTTCTTAATAGCTTTAGCAGGCAGAGAATCCAATGACCATCTATGATTACAATCCAAACAGCCATAGTCCTCTTGGTGTGGGAATACCATACAACCACCAAGGATAATTTCTCCACGCTCCGAAGCCTCCCAAGCCTCTGGTGCGGGATACCCATACATAATCGGTGCTGTATGTTCTGATTTGCATTTTGGACATATTACTTTCATATAACCAACTCCAATCGAATCTAGTCCACCATACTTCTTTCCTTAGAAATATCTCGTGCTTCAGAAATGGTGTCCGCGGTAAGCAAAGTATCAATCATTGCCCATACTCGAAGCGTTGCATAAAGATTTCCTGTTTTTACAACATGATCTGGCTTAATAGCAGGTCCCAATTTATATACAAAGTGGTCAACTTCCCATTCTTCATCTGGCATCTCCTCAAACACATCATGCAGATTACGAGTAACAACATAATCATCGATATGATGAATCGACTGAAGCTGTCCATAATATCTAAAAGCTATGTAGTTAGGCGGCGTCTTTGGCCATCCACCTTTTCCACCTCCTACTGGATGGAAATATCTTCTATATTTTTCTACAAAATCTATCCAAGTCAAATCACAATTATCTGGATGCCCTGTTCCAACAGAAACTACATACACCCAATTTGAATCTTTCTCCTGCATTGTCATTATCCCTCCTAAATATTCCATCAATTCCTTAAGCAGATTCTTTTGAGAAATGCCAGACCCAGCCCTTGATTCATTTGCTAAGTCATATATCCTCTTCCACGATAAATGTATTACTGGAATTCCATTTACCTCGTGAAATGGCAAATAAGAATCTGCATATTCCGTACTACACTCCGACATGGTAATTATCGCCTTATGCTTCACACGGCTTTGTGTAATTTCTTTTCTTTCAGAGTATAAGGTCAACTGTTCTGCAGATGGTAGTATCCAACCGCGCTTTGCCTCAATTATGATGTAGAATTGCTCTCCATCCGTAATCTCCAAATCCGTGATTCCTTTATCTTTTTCAAATTCCTGATAACCGATATGCACCTTGTTCGGGTCTATATCAATCTGCAAAATATCAGCTATCACCTTTTTCATAAACACGGGACACTTACACATAGCCCATGCAATGCTCTTTGTGATGTCATTCTCCAAAAATCCTATCAATTGGAATACATTGGTTATCACATCACCATGTGCAGTCAATTCACTCATCTGTACGCCTCCATATAAACTCGCATATTCTAAAAATCAAAATCCTCTGGATCAAGACCAGCCTCTTCAAGAATACTTCGTCTCTCATCCTCATCCATAAATTCTAAGTCCTCTAAATCCAAACCAGTCTCTGTAACTTTATCTTCTAGTTCTATATTATCCATCATATTTGCAAAAGAAGCAAAATCGTTTGCCTGTTCAAAGCTATCCAAATGCTCATCGTGATTAAAATCGAATGCATCTCCGAAAAATCCCTTCTTAACGAAAGCCTCCTGCTTAATTTGATGGTTCTATTATACCATGAACAGGTGTACCAAAAAACTGACTTTAATGCTTCAAACTCACTTTTTTCTTCCATTCATCTGAAATTTGTCATGCCCCTTAATCTCATCAATCACGGCAGCCATGTTCTTTCTGTCACGGTGACGGTGGAACTCGTCCGACCTGTTATGCTTATGGTATAGTTTAAAATGCCTAAAGTGAGCAAACTCCTCCTCTTCAATATGCCAGTAGTGTTTTGTATTTTTAGACTGGACACTGATTGCAAACCCATTGATGAGTAAAATGTTAAAATACTCGGTATCGAACAGTTTCCTTTCCTTTTCAGTGATCATAGGCAGCCCCCTCATCAATCACTTCATCCCGGAGCGTAATTATCAAACGACCACCTTCGCATTCGACATTCAGTGCCTCTCCTATATCAAACCCTAACTCTTGCAGCCACTTCCCCTGTAATCTTATCTGTGGAATACGCTTATAGTCTGTCCCACTTGTTTCGTAGACCTTTATTGGTCTGTTTTTCTTAAATGCCATATGTAAATACCTCCATTTGAAAACTCGTGCCGAATGGCACCTTGACGGATACATTAGTACCCAATTAACGATTACTAACACCTTTCAACGATTACTTCCTATCGTTAAAAAGAGGTGCATTTTTGATTTTTTAGATTTGCCCTGTGTTGCGTTTTCGGGGTTTGGACTCGGACAATTCCACCCCGTGGCTCATGAAAACGCCTTATTTCAAGCCACTTCTACACTGCACCGATAATTAAATTGTATCAATCTCGAAGGAGTTTTGTTCTTTTTCCCGCAACTGATAATGGCACATTGCGGTTTTACCGACTGAAGGAAA
>ERZ808242.966-NODE-966-length-18350-cov-7.876414_pt1 | contig 18350 bp, 19 predicted proteins | sample MGYA00521244_ERZ808242 | MGnify/ENA primary metagenome ERZ808242 (study PRJEB31516, sample SAMN03275573) | gut metagenome | biome: mammalia-associated habitat; material: feces | host: Papio cynocephalus | place: Kenya | collected 2012-07-27 ... | reverse complement strand
ATGAAATTCATGTGCAGAACGGGACGCTCCGCATCGACGGCAGTTTTCTTGCAGGACGGTCTGAGATCGTGCGCAGCCGGTTTCCCATCGACTGCAATCCCCAGGCGGAAAAGCCGGTTGTCTGGCTGCGGTTCCTCTCCGACCTGCTCTACCCGGAGGACATTCCAACCTTTCAGAAGTATATCGCGAGGGAAAATCGCAGATCGGTCCTGTGCTGGCACGGCTGTTTGGCTGCAATATGAAAGACGGCAGCATCGCCAAAATTTCCGACAACCGGTTTGCCCGCGCCGATCTGAAACACATTCATCTTCTTGTGGATGATGATATGAAAATGGAGGCGCTGCCCACCATAAAAGAAAATACCAGGCGCATAAACATTTCCGCTCTGTCGAGCCCTTTGGTGGAAGAATATTTATCAATAATTTTAGCACATCACTCATAAGAACCTTTATATTTATCCTGTGTAAGTCTGAGGTCTAACTGGCAGAAATCCTCCATTGCCAGCATGGCGACTCCATTTTTTCCCCAGATTCTGTCCACCCGCCTGGTAATATAAGCCAATTCATCCTGTAACGGCATAAGCGCATGCGGCACCGTAGCAATACCCGTCTTATCCATCCGAACCGTTTCCTTGCCTTGTTCCAATTCTCTCGCAAACCGGAGTCCCAGACCGGACCGCATGGCAAACTCCTCCTGAGTAAGCCCTGCTGCCTTTCTATGTTCCTTTACAAATTGTGCTATCCTGTTCATTGCTATTATTTCCTTATTCTCAGTATTTATTATTCATTTTATACCCTATAAGGTATAAAATAAAATGTTTTGTGTTGTTTTATACTCTATCGGGTGTAAATGTGAAATATATGCTTATTTTTGCACCCGATAGGGTACGATTTTATATTGAAACGCTATTGATGAATGTTAAAAAAGACGCGAGGCCTGCCAGTCAGGCTGCTGCCTGCACTATGACAAGTATCCTCGCGTCCATGGAAGAAAAATGAGAAAAACAATATTAGAAAATTGATACCCTTAACACCCTAATCCACGACAAAACAAAACCCCGGCATCATTTGAAATGAAACCGGGGTTTTACCTCTATATTGATTACAAGAAAGCTGAGTCTGTCAGGCTATTATTCTGCCTGATTTTGATTTTAAGCTGCCTTTTCGGAGTTCTTTTTGCTCTTGGCGTAGCTCTTGGTGGAGTTTACGACAATGATAAGACCAAGAACGATAAGCAGGGCAGCGATGATTAACTGTAAGCCGTTGGCAATGAATACCTTGCCCCAGGTGGTTTCGCCTGCGGGAATGGTAACGGCTGCGGCGTTCTGGATGGCCTTAACCATAGCGATGAGACGCTGTACCAGAGCGGTAAAGGTTACACAAAGCATAATGATAAGGGGCGGGAACAACATCTTGTTGCTGCGGCCGGTTACCTTTAAGAATACGCAGAGGGTAATCAGTACCAGAGCGCTTAATAACTGGTTGGCGGAGCCGAACAGCGGCCAGATGTTTGCATAGCCGATTTTGGTCAGCACATAACCGCAAAGCAGGGTAACGATGGTGGAAAAATAGGTATTGCAGAAAAGCTTTCTCCAGAGAGCGGCATGCTCCATATCGTCTACACTGAAGAGTTCCTGGAAACTCATACGGCCGATACGTGCAACAGCATCCAGGCTGGTAAGGGCCAGAGCGGATACACACATGGTCATGAATACAGTTGCTGCGTATTCGGGCACACCAAACATTTCAAAGAAGCCTGCAACACCGCGGCTGAAAATCTGGAACGGAGTACCTACTGCTGCGGTTCCGTCTGCAGCGGCTGCCGCACCGGCAACACAAAGAGCAAGTACAGCCAGTAAGCTTTCCAGAACCATGGCGCCGTAGCCGACCTTTAACATATCCTTTTCATTCTCAATGGTCTTTGACGAAGTACCTGAGGAAACCAGGCTGTGGAAACCGGAAACGGCACCGCAGGCAACGGTTACAAACAGGATGGGGAACAGAGTTCCTAATTTATCATTGGTAAAGCCTGTAAATACAGGAAGGTTCATCGTAGGATGTGCTACGAAAAGTCCGACAACCGCACCGGCAATCATGCAGATAAACATGAAAGTCGTCATATAGTCACGGGGCTGTTTTAAGAGCCACATGGGAAGTACGGCTGCGAAGAAAATATAAACAAAGGTGATGTAGCTCCAGGTATCTTTGTTGAAGATTAACGGGAAGTTCATACCGATGGCAAAGGATGCAATGATGCAAAGAATGCCGAGCACCGCTTCTTTCCAGCCGGAAAGGCTGAATTTCTTCTGCAATAAACCAAATACAACAGCGAATACCATGAACATGATGGAAACCATACCGGCTGCGCCGTTGGTGGTTGCGGCATCGGATAACCGGGAAACGCCGTCTACAACGGTGTAGGAGTTAAAGGTTCCGGCTACCATGTCGGCAAATGCTGCGGTAACAATCAAAGTAAATAACCAGCAGAACAGAAGGAAAATCTTACGTCCGAATTTGCCGATGTATTTTTCAATCAGCATACCCATGGACTTGCCTTCGTTCTTAACAGATGCATACAGGGCACCGAAGTCGGTAACGGCGCCGAAGAATACGCCGCCGATTAAAATCCAGAGCAGAACAGGTAACCAGCCGAAGGCTGCTGCCTGAATGGCACCGGTGACAGGTCCTGCGCCTGCGATAGATGAAAACTGATGGCTGAAAACGGTCCATCCGTTTGTAGGTACATAGTCTTTGCCGTCTTTGAATTTGACAGCGGGTGTTTCTGCTTTCGGATCAATACCCCATTTGTTTGCCAGCCAGCGTCCGTAAAATACATACGCTGCTACCAAAACAACTGCTGCGATCAATACGATTACAAGTGTGTTCATAATTACTTCTCCTCTTTTCTTTATAAAATAAAAAAACCTCCGTCCCATACATCATCCCATGGATTTCTGTACAAAGACGAAGGTTTATCATTTACATTACTTCCGCGTTACCACTTTGTTTGCCGGTTGCCCGACCTCTCTCCTGCCACCTGAACATTCTATCTGTCAGAGGACATGTCCCTTTAACGGTGGATACCGGCTTTCACTACTGGACACGATACATCAAGCATTCTTTTTACGGCTGATAAAAACTTTGCCGTTCCTCACAGAATGGTGTGTCTTTCATAAAAGCAGCTCGCAGGTGAGGGCCTCTCCATGCCTTGCTGCCGATTCTCACAATTTACGGCTTTCTGTAAGCGGTGTTAAGGGGAAGTCATATCCTGTTCTTCGCATTTGTTTGTTGAATTGACTATACAATAGTCTTTTAAGAAGCATTTGTCAACAGCTTTTTTTAATACTTTTTTAAGAATTTATATTAAGAAACATCAATCCTTTACATTCTCCACCTTCTTGTGGATGGCTTCCATACGGGCATCCAGAGTGGCGCTGACCTCCGCACACTGCTTCAGATCATGGGCGGTTTCTTCCGTAATGGTGTAGTCTTTTTTGTAGCGGATTTTATGCTCCAGGCTCGCCCACCAGTCCATGGAAATGGTGCGGAACTGCACCTCCACCTTCATGAGTTTTTTCTGGTTGTGAAGGAAAATCGGCGTTTCCACAATCAAGTGCAGACTGCGGTAACCGTTGTCCTTCGGATGCTCTATATAGTCCTTTTTCGCAATCAGTTCAATATCATCCTGCTTCAAAAATGTTTCGGAAAGCATATAAATATCGGAAGGGAAGGAACAGATGACACGCACACCGGTAATAGGACATCAGCTCCCGGTACGGCATGGATTTTTTCTCTGCGAACTGCTTTACGTCCTCACGGTTTACCTGGGACAGGAAAAGCTGCTCCATATGTTTATTAGCCTGCTCTGACAGTGACATATTATTTATATCCCCTTTCGCCTGCACCGTACAACGGTTTATTGTTCCGGTACCACTGCGAAGAAAACAATATCTTCCGTACCATTGTTAATCATGGAGTGACCGTGTCCCTTGGGGCAGTAATGACAGCCGCCGGCTTCCACGGACTCCGTGCCTTCATCGTAAATGAAATCGGCTTTTCCGCTTAAGATATAGATAATCTCACAGTTGCCCTCATGGGTATGGAACCCGATGGAGGACCCCGGTGTCAGTCTGTCATACATAATGGTGCACTTTTCGTCCACATGCCGTTTTACGCAAAGCTCACCCTTGCCGCCCTTAAATGCAGGAAGCACTTGCTCATCTATGTTCTTAAAATCAATAACCATCTTTTGTAACCGCCTTTCTTTTGCAAAAATTCCGTTTTCATGAATATGTTTTATTATACCACGTTTCTGCCGGTTCGCACCACAGGAATTTAGCGCCACTTAAAGGTAATCATGCCGTATACATAAATGAATAAAATCATGGCAGGAACAAAATATTTGAAAACCGGCTTCATCCAGGCTTTTACCTTGAGCCCTTTTCCGGTGTTGGCTTCCTTGAAAAAGGCGTCCCAGCCCCAGCCGAATTTATAACAGCAGAACAGAGCCAAAATCAGAGAACCGATGGGCATGGCGTTGGTGGAAACAATGAAATCCCAGAAATCCAGCCACGCTGTCCCTTCCGCAAAGGGCTGGAATTTCAGCACACTGTAGCCGAGCGCCGTGGTAAGTGCTATCAGAAACGTGCCGATGCCGCAGATGATACACCCCTTGGGGCGCGACCAGCCGGTCAGCTCCCGCACCATGGCTAAAATATTTTCGCACACACCTAAGACAGTGGACATAGCGGCAAATACCATGAACAGAAAGAACAGCATGCCCCACCATCTGCCTCCCTGCATATGGTTAAACACACTTGCCATGGTATCGAATAACAGGCTCGGACCGGCATTTACTTCCAGCCCGTACGTGAAGCACGCCGGAAACATAATAATTCCCGCTATCACAGCCACAAACGTATCTAAAAAAATAATGTTGACGGACTCGCCCATCAGGGAGCGGTCCTTGCCGATATAGCTGCCGAAAATCGCCATACCGCCCATTCCGACGGACAGGGTGAAAAACGCCTGGTTCATGGCTCCCACCACAACAGAACCGGTTATTTTGGAGAAATCCGGCACCAGATAGAATTTCATGCCCTCCGCTGCACCGCTTAAGGTCAGGCTGTGAATTGCCAGTACAAGCATCAGCACAATCAGCGCCGACATCATGTACTTGGTAATCCGCTCCAGACCGCCCTGCAGATGAAAGCTCAAAATCACATAGGCGATAACTACCGTTACAAGCAGGTAAATGACATTGACGGACGGAGACGCAATCATCTTCTCAAAGCCGAAATCCTCATTGTGCCCGGTGGCAAATTTGACAAAATAATAAATAATCCAGCCGGAGACCACGGAATAAAAGGCAATCAGCGCAATGTTTCCAATCAGGCAGACAAGCCCTAAAAACTTCCACTTTTTCCCGTTTTTCGGCAGTTTTTCATACATATAAAGAGGACTGGTCTGTGCCGCACGTCCCACCGCAAATTCCATTGTCATGCAGGGAAGTCCCAGCAAAATCAGGCAGCATAAATAAATCAGCATAAAGCTGCCGCCTCCGTTCTGCCCGCACATCCAGGGAAATTTCCACACATTTCCGCATCCGATTGCACATCCTGCCGAAAGCATGATAAATCCCAGTCTGCTTCCCAGTCTCTCTCTGTTTTCCATATAAATAACCCCAAGCCTTTCCGTAATATATGCAGCAATAACTGCCTGTTTCCGGCATTTTTAAGTGCCGTACGCTTCATTATATAAGTTTTTCCGCATACTGTCTACGAAATCCGGCATTTCCAAGAAATTTCCCAGGCTGCTTCTTGCCACAGTCTGGGAATTTGTCTTCTGTATGGAATTTTGTTCAATGGAACATAACGATTTTCTGTAAAGGTTTCCTCTAATAGGAAAATTGTCTTAAAAAGTTCTGCTCATGTGTTCTGTCCAGCGGATACAGTTCCTCCACTTCTCCCTGCTCCAGATGCAGGATGTGGGTGCAGCAGCGTACAATCAGCTCCGGGTCATGGGTAATGATAAACAACGTCCGGTTTTCATCCTTAAGTTCCCGGAAAAGCGCTGCCGTCTGCTCCATATGCTTGTAATCCAGTCCACTGGTAGGTTCATCAAAAATGAGAATGGATTTATCCGCCAGAATAGAAGACGCAATCGCCACTCTCTGTTTCTGACCGCCGGAAAGGGACATCGGGTGTCTTTCCGCCACCTGCGAAAGGTCCAGCTTTTCCAGCACCTTCTGCACATCCTCTTCCCGTTCCTCCACCATGCCGAGGCGGATTTCGTCGCTCACCGTTTCACAGAAAAGCTGGTGGTTGACATCCTGCATAACCATATAACATTCTTTCAGCATTTTCTTTCTGTCCAGTTCTTTTCCGCGGTACAGGGTACGCCCCTTAAACTTTTTCTCCAGCCCACATAGGCAGCGTAAAAACGTGGATTTTCCGGCGCCGTTGTGACCGGTCACGGCAATGATGCTTCCGGTTGGGATTTCCTCATCCGCCATGTGCAGCACTTCTTTTTTATCAAAGCTGAGGCGGTAGTTCAATAGCTTCAAAGAGGCGGTGCTTTCCGTTTCTGCCTGTCCGGAAGGCATAGAGCCGGGTGTCTCTCCCACCTTCTCCGGCAGCTTAAGCCTCTGCATGGTCATGCCGCGCAGTCCGAATTCGTGCATCTTTTCCTCGGAAAAGGCGGCAAATTCTTTCATCGGAATATCAAATACAATTCTGCCCTCTTTTAAGCAGATGACACGGTCGCAGACCTCTTTCAGCCAGTACAGCCTGTGTTCCGCTATGACAATGGTTTTGCCCTGTGCCTTCCACAACTGCAGGGTATGTTTTAACTCCTCAATGGCATCCATATCCAGGTTGGATGTCGGTTCATCCAGCACAAATACCTCCAGCAGCATGGCAGAAACCGACGCACAGGCAATGCGTTGTTTTTCGCCGCCCGACAGTTCAAAAATATTGCGTGCCAGAAGTTTCTGCAGCTTTAACGCTTCCGTAACGCCCGCCATCCGCTTCTCGATTTCTTCTACCGGGAGTCCCATGTTTTCACAGCCGAATGCCAGCTCGCTGGTGGTATCCAGACAAAAGAACTGGCTTCTGGGATTTTGGAACACACTGCCCACCTTTCCGGCTATGGTGTAGAGTTCTTCCTCCTTTACGGACAGACCCGCTACCTTTACTTCTCCGCTTAAGTTTCCCTCATAAAAATGGGGAATAAGTCCGTTAATCAGACGGGTAATCGTAGTTTTTCCGCAGCCGGACTCGCCGCACAGAAGCACACATTCGCCCGGTTTTATCTGCAGGGACACATCGTGAAGTGCGCCCTGTTCTGCATTTTCATATTGAAAATTGACATTTGAAATTTCAACCATAACTTTTCTCTCCGTGTCACACGAATTTTTCCACTACCCAGAGCACATAGGGCACAAGGCACAAAAGAAGCAGAATATAATCCTGCACATGCAGACCGATGTGGCAGACATTGGTGCGTTTCACCTCTCCGCCGAGTCCTCTGGTCAGGGCAGCCGCATTCAGCTCCTCTCCGATTTTCGCGGAACATACCATCAGCGGAACAATCCGGTATTCCAGCATTTTGCCGATATTTTTTCCGCCAATCCGGATATCCCGCATACGCATTGCCGCGTTGATGGAGGCAAATTCATCTCCCACCGTGGGGAAAAAGCGGAACATAACGGACAACGGAATGGTTATTTTTTCCGTTACATGGAGTCTGCTCATGGCCGCCATAAACTCACTGACCGTGGTTGTCTGCATCAGATAGGCGCCCAGCATGACACTCGGCATGAATCGGGATAAAATACCGCAGGTGGCAAGTAAAAGAAAATTGACAATGCCGGTGGTTCTCGGTCCGAAATACAGAAACGTAAGATATGCCGCCGTGTATAAAATCATATAAGTGAAAGCTTTTTTCCATTTTTTTGCCGCAAGAAAAAGGAGGAACGGAATGGCACAAAAGCAGGGCTGCAATATGTCCGCCATATCGCCCCCTGCTCCTCCCAGAACAAAAATCGCCACTGTCAGAAGCAGAAACAATTTTGTCCTCGGGTCAAAATGCAATCCCTCTCTTTTCAGTCCCGGCTGTAAGAGAAGTGTCTGCATTATGCAATTCCCGCCTTTACGAAATGTTTCTTTAACAGAGCCTTACCCAGCAGTGCGCCAAGAGCTCCGCATACCAGACAGGCAGCAATCATTGCCGGAATCAGCCAGGTCTGGCTCATGATAGCGGAAAGTGTGGTTATGTATTCTTCGCCGAAGCTCTGACGGGTTACAAAGTAAGCTTCCGCATCAATAAACAGCGGCACAAAGTTTCCGAAGGTAACCAGACAGAATACCATATAACTTAAAATGGTCTTTTTGCTGCTCTTGTAATTGCCGGATTTTGCAATCAAATCTGCCAGCACGCCGAACACAATACCAAATAAAAACGGCCAGTAACCCATTCCGGTAATCCATAAGAACAGGCCGACAATTACGGAATAAATGGTAATCATACCGAACTTATTTACCTTTGTCATAAACAGCATCATCGGAATGCCGCCGATTAAAGGCACCAGCACACAGAGCATAGGCATCATAATGGGGATAAAGCCCAGCATGGCTACTGCTGTCATAATCACGCAGTAAATCGCGGCATAAATACCTATGTTAATCAAATCTTTTCCTTTTAATTTTGTTGAGTTACTCATCTTGTTCTCCTCTCTTCCTCCGGTTAGCATTATCTAACCGCTTTCTCTTTTTAAAGCCGGGATTTCCCGGCTTATCGGTCAGCATCATCTAACCGTTTTTCCTTTTAAAGCCAGCATTTCCCGGCTCGTTGGTTAGCTTCGGCTAACTATAAAACTTTTTATAAGGCTGCACCCTTGCATAAGAGACAGCCTTTTTAATATCAGTGTTTCATAACACCGTTATCAATATATCTATTTTTATATCATCTGTCAAGCTAAAATTGCCCATCTGAGCTTCGTGGATTTTGCCCTCGGATTTCTCCGGCATTCTTCTGCGGAGGGTCTGGTGACTTCTTCCGAAATTTCCGTGTAAATTCCCGCTTTCTTTCCTTCCTTAAATGCCTTTTTTACCAGACGGTCTTCGCCGGAATGGAAAGTTAAAACGGCAACCCTGCCTCCCGGATTTAAGATGCCCGGCAGTTTTTCCAAAAAGCTGTAAAGTACTTCAAACTCGCTGTTTACATCAATGCGCAGCGCCTGAAACGTGCGGGCGCAGGATTTTTTCACCGCTTCCGTCCTGTCCTCTCCGGGGAAATTTTTAGCAGGAATTTTAAGGAGCGCCTCTTCTACCGCCTGCCGCAGTTCCGTAGTGGTGTTCATGGGTGCTCCGGTTTTCATCTTGAAGAAAACCTTGGCCGCAATTTCTTCCGCAAAGGGTTCATCCGAATTTTCTGTAAGCATGCCCGCAAATTCCTTCTGGGTAATCTGATGCAACCGCTCCGCCGCACTGTCCCCGTGAGTGGGGTCAAGCCGCAGGTCTAAAGGCCCCTCCGTTTTATAGGAAAAACCACGCTTCGGGTCGTCAATCTGCATGGACGAAACACCTAAATCCGCCAGCACAAAATCGAATTTTCCGCATTCCTCCGCTACCCTGTCAATATTGGCAAAATTGATCAGACGAAAGCCGAAAACCTCTTCCGAAAATCCGGCTTCCCGCAGTCTTTTTACGGTCTTCTCCGACTCAATCGGATCTACGTCCAGGGAGATCAGCCTGCCCTGCCCCTCTAATTGCTCCAGCATTTTACGGGTGTGTCCGCCGTACCCAAGCGTGCAGTCAAGTCCCTGCTGCCCCGGTTTTATTTCTAAGAAATCAAGGATTTCCTGCACCATAATGGGAATATGCATCCCCGCCGGTGTGGAACCTTTTTCAATGACCTTCGCCACCGTATCCGCATATTTCTCCGGACTGTGCTCCTTGTATTTTTCCTCAAATTTTTTCGGATATTTTCCTGCGTAGCGCACGCGGCGCTTGTGATTTGTTTCTTCCAAAATTCTGCCCTCGCTTTGCTTTATTTTTTACATAATTTTTCGCAACACAGCTCCGCCCATGCCGGATAAAATCCCGCCTTCAGCGCCACTTTCTGGGAAGCTATATGGGACATGGCAGTTCCGTAAAACGGCAACCTTTCCAAATCCAGAATTTCATTTTTAAGCAGCGTTACTAACATGGAGCCGATGCCCATTCCTTCTGCCTTCGGCATCACATTTATGCCAATCTGCCACATCCGGTCGCTGTCGCTGGTTGCCCCCGCCATCCCCAGAAGTTCACCGTCTTTGTAAGCGGCTATTCCTATTTCGTCCTTGGGTATCCCTTCAAAAAGGAATGCCTCTCTCAGACGGTCATCTCCGCGGAATTGTTCGATTTCTTCCCCAACGAATTTTTGGATAACAAAGCTTTCCGTATTTACCTCCGTTTTCTTCTCTGCAATGTAAAAAGGATGTGCCTGCCCGATGCGGCAGCCAAACTCCCGTAGCTTTTCATCCAGTTCCCGAAGTTTTTCATAATCCATAAACCAGGCGCCGCTTTCATGGGCATATCGTGTTCTCATCCATTGTATAATTTCCGGTTTTCCCGTTGCCAGAATTTTTCCTGCACGCACGCAGCCTTCAAGAAGCATTCTCCCTCTTTGAAAATCCTTCTTCCTGTTAGCGGTGTATACTCCGTAAATATGTTTTCTTTGCTCTCCACCGCCTCTTCCGTGCAGCAGAAATCAATGGCTAATTGCTTTTTTAATGTAGGGTTTATAGTGTTTTCCTTGTTTATTATGTATACATATTTTATTTTTCATTTTATAGTAGACATTTTTCTAAAATTGTGTATAATATGTTTTACAAACAAATCAGGCTCACTTGCTGAGGGAAACATATCGGCTGTTCCGGGCACTCCCCTGATAAAAAAATAATCGTGAACGATTGCCGATAACAAGGCTCTTGGATAATTCCAGGAGCTTCTGTTTTTCAAAGGAGAAATAATACACATATGAATCTTACCGATATTCAATTATGTGCGGATTTCTTCCATGTAAATTACTTGAAGACTTTTTATCTTGTCATTACCTATAATGAAAATAGCTTTATTCTCCTTGGTGAGAAGGCTAATTTTCCACATCTGATGGGTATTCAAAACAACACATACCGGTCACATGGTTATAACAGACCGCAGTATCTCTTCAATGACATCATCGGCAGAAATCCTATAAGCACATCCATTATTCCAAATCACATAGCTCCCAATTCCAAAATGTATAAAAAAGCTCTGAATTTTACCAAAAGCACGGATATATTTTGGAAAAACAGCGGACCGTTGACACTTAATTACAATCCATCCCTAAGCTCCACAAAACTCAATAATGTTGACATTCTTCTTACTGACATCAACACCGGCTATATGCTCGGCTGGGTATCCAACAATAAAATTTCCGTTAATGCCAATATTACCATGGAAAAGTATTGCATATGCACCTGGATAGACGAAAGTGCCGGTATTCAGCAAAGTAAAGAGAAATACATGCCGCATCAGGATGTGGAACTTATTCGCTTTGTTTTTGCTTTTGACAACACCTCAAAACTTATCCGCAAGAAAGAATATATCTACGACCGTACACACAAAAAATCCATACTGGAATCCTGCGCAAGAAACAACTGCAATCTGTTAATAGATACCGCCAATGCCTGTCATTATAAAGAAATAGCTGTAACCGAGGGTATTCCTTGCAAAATAAGCGGTGTCCAATTTTGATTTTCCTGTATAGATAGTGTCTACAGTGCCTTCCTTATATTTTCCACCAAAGTAATGTCTGCCGGCAGCCAGGCAACTTCGTTAAGCTGCTCCTTAGTAAGCCATTTTGCCGCCTCATGCTCCTTCAGGACAAGGTCCCCCTTCAAGATGGTACACCAGAAGCAGTCCATGGAAAGATGAAACGCAGGGTAATCGTATTCTACCGTTTCTATAAAATCTCCCACGGCTATTTCTGTATCCAGTTCTTCCATGATTTCCCGTTTTAATGCCTGCCCCGGAGTTTCCCCCTCTTCGATTTTTCCACCGGGGAACTCCCAGCCGTCCTTCATTTCCCCATAACCTCTCTGGGTCGCAAAAATAATGGGACTGCCCTCTTTATTCACAGCCTTTATTACGGCTGCCACTACTCTGATTGTTTTCATTGTGTCATATTTCATCCTTACTCTGTTTCCAATCCCAATCGTAATTCTTCCGTTGCATTCATCTTTCTCCCCCATACCTTGTATCTCATGTGACTATAATTCATCGAAAATTTCCCTGCGCAATCATCTTTTTTATTCTAACATTTCTTTGTCTGTGGTACAATGCTCTTAATAACATTCCTTGCAAACAGGATGTCTGCTGCGGCAGGCAAAAGAAAGGCGGATATTATGGCAAATCCTTACTTACCGAATTGGGAATATATACCGGACGGAGAACCACGCGTTTTCGGCGACAGAGTGTATGTGTACGGTTCGCACGACCAGGCAGGCTCGCAGGATTTCTGCGATTATGTGCTGAAATGCTGGAGTGCGCCGCTGAATAACTTAAATCATTGGACCTGTCACGGAGATATTTTTCACACAAGAGCCGACCGTGACCATGCTTCCGATATTGACTGGAATACGAAAAATACAAGACTTTTTGCCCCGGACGTGGTGGAAAAAGACGGCAAATATTATCTCTATGCCTACATTGTAAATGCCAAAGGATGCGTTGCCGTGAGCGACAGACCGGAAGGTCCTTTTAAACTGATTGCTCCTTACAAATACACCATTTCCGATGAAATCTGCTGCAACGGCTGGTTCATTGACCCCGGTGTCTTAGTGGATGATGACGGAAGAGTTTACAAATATTGTGGATTTGAACGCTCTTTTCTGGCGGAAATCAATGGGGAAAACATGTACGAAGTGCTGGACAGCACCTGTATCGAACACTTTATTCCCTGTGAGCCCACGGCGGATGGTGGGTTCGATGAAAACGACAAGCTGTTTTTTGAAGCCTGCTCTCCCCGGAAAATCGGGGATACCTATTATATGATTTATTCCCCCAAACGTGGCAGTCGGCTGGCATATGCCACTTCTAAGTCCCCCACCGGTCCTTTTACTTACCGGGGTTATATTGTTGATAACGGGGTGGATTATCCGGGTGGAAACAATCACGGTTCCGTAGCCTGCATCAATGGCCAATGGTATATTTTCTACCACCGTATGACAAACGGCACCATTGCGTCCCGACGCGGCTGCGTGGAAAAAATCACCCTTCTTCCCGACGGCACCATTCCTCCCGTGGAAATGACCTCCCTCGGATTTGAAGATAGTTTAAATCCTTATGAAGTCTCGCCCGCAGACATTGCCTGCGTCTTAAAGGGCGGTGCTTTGGTTACCGAGAAGAATGTATTTGACAGAGTTGTCACAAATATTCAGGACGGCAGTGTCATCGGTTACAAATACTATGATTTCGGAGACGATTTTGGCAGCAAAACTATGGAATTTTCCGCTAGAATCCTAGGGATGGGCTGCGATGCCGTAATGCACATTCTGATTGACGGGGAAGACGGCGAAGAAATCGGCTGCTGCCGGATTGGACATGACAGTGCTGTCATTCACACGATTGTAAAAAGTGTAACGGGCAGACATGCCGTATTTTTCAAAATCACCACGGAATACGTGGGCTGGATGGGCGATATGTTCCGGGGCAGGAACTTGTTTGAACTGTGCAGCTTTGTATTCTTAAAATAAGAGAAATTATTTTTACTTTGCAGCTTACCTTTTAAGCTGCGGAAGAGAGGAAACATGTACTCTGTATGTATCATTGCCGGATTGGTCTGCGTTGCTCTTGTGCTCACCGTCCTGACCAATCCATCCATAAATATAGGAAAATACCATATCCGCATTTTTTACTGGACGGCTCCGGTGCTTGGCAGCATTGCCCTTTTGCTTTTCCGCCTGCTGCCTCTTCCGGTCATGTGGGAAGGGCTGACTTCTTCCGGAAGCATCAACCCCTTGAAAATTCTCACGCTTTTCATCTCCATGACCACGCTTTCCATTTATCTGGATGAGGTTGGCTTTTTCTCCTATATTGCAGGAATTTCCTTAAAATTTGCCAAAACCAGCCAGTTCCGGCTGTTCTGTGTTCTGTTTCTGTTGGTTTCCGTGCTGACGGTGTTTACCAGCAACGACATTATTATTTTAACCTTTACGCCTTTTATCTGCTATTTTTCCAAAAAAGCAGAAATTAACCCCATGCCGTATCTGTTCGGTGAATTTGTTGCCGCCAACACCTGGAGCATGATGTTAATCATCGGCAACCCTACCAATATCTATCTGGCTACCGCAAACGGCATCGGCTTTGGTGCGTATACGGCTCACATGCTGCTTCCCACACTTTTTGCCGGCATAACAGCTTTTCTTCTGTTACTGATGATTTTCCGAAAACCGCTGTCACAGCCTATTTCCATAAAGGAAGAAAAACCGGCAATCCGTGACAAAGGTCTGGTCATCATCGGCTTGCTGCACCTTGTTTTCTGCACCGTACTGTTGATTTTATCCTCCTACATCGGGTTGGAAATGTGGTACATCACCTTAGGCTTTGCCGTGAGCCTGTTTCTTTGTGTTACCATTTATAAAAAGAAAAAAGGTGTGAAAGAGCGTGTTCTCCTTCACACCATTATGCGTGCCCCCTGGGAGCTGATTCCTTTTGTGCTATCCATGTTCTTTCTGGTTTTGACCCTTGACCGCTATCAGGTAACGACCATAATCAGCGGCTTTTTCGGCACGGACCATCTTGTCTGGAAGTACGGCATAGCTTCTTTTTTAGCTGCCAATGTCATGAATAACATTCCCATGTCCGTGGCATTCAGCTCCATTGTCAGCCACCTGCCGGAAGCCGACCGCCTGCCTGCGGCATATGCCAGCATCATCGGCTCCAACATTGGCGCCTATTTCACGCCGCTCGGCGCCCTTGCCGGGATTATGTGGTCCGGCATCTTAAACAAAATGGGTATTTCCTTTTCCTTCCGCAAGTACATCAGCTACGGCATCCGCATTTCCATACCGGTGCTGATTGCCGCTCTGGTGGGGTTGCTGATTTACTTCTAAGCGCGCGAATTTGCCAGTTCTTCGGCTAATTTTTCCAATTCTGCCTTATTCTGCTCATTCATGGCGGAACGGATGCTTACCTTCGTTTCGGCAAAGGTAATATCCTTGCTCTTTTCCAGCATGCCCGTTATGATTTTTTCTGCCAGGGGCGCCCAGGTTCCGTTCTCAACAGCCGCAACTTTACGGTTCTGGTAACTGCGCTCGGTCAGTCCTTCGATGTAGGCACGCATGCAGGGGAAGAGGTCGCCGTTGTAAGTAATTCCCGCCAGCACCAGTCTGTCATAACGGAACGCATCCGCTATGGCTTCTGCCTTGTCGCATCTTGCCAAATCGTACAGAACTGTTTTCTGTCCTTTCTCCCCCAGTTTTTCCGCCAGATATTCGGCAGCCTTACGGGTATTGCCGTAAACGGACGCATAGGCAATCACAACGCCCGCCTCTTCCGGCTGATAGGAAGACCACTTATCATATTTTTCCAGATAAAATCCCAGATTCTCTTTTAATACCGGGCCATGCAGGGAGCAAATCGTCCGGATGTCCAGTGTGGCTGCCTTTTTTAAGACTGCCTGCACCTGTGCGCCGTATTTTCCCACAATCCCGATATAATAGCGTCTGGCTTCGTCCGTCCAGTCCTCTTCCACATCCAGAGCTCCGAATTTTCCGAATCCATCTGCCGCAAACAGAATTTTTTCTGCGGACTCATACGTCATCATAACCTCCGGCCAGTGCACCATGGGCGCATACACAAAGTGCAGGGTGTGTTCGCCAAGCTCCAGCGTTCCGCCGTTTGCTGCTATCAGTTTCTTTTCTATGCCTGCCTTAGCAAAATATTCCGGGAAAAACTGCTCCATAAACTTAAAGCCCATAGCCGTAGAAACCACCGTTACTTCCGGGTATTTCTCCAAAAATGCCGGAATACTGGCGGAATGGTCGGGCTCCATATGCTGGATAACCAGATAATCCGGTGTCTTTCCCTCCAATACTGTTTCCAAATTCTGCAGCCATTCTTTGCTGAAAGAGCCGTCAACCGTATCCATAACCGCTGTTTTTTCATCCATAATTACATAGGAATTGTACGCCATGCCGTTCGGCACCCGGTACTGTCCTTCAAACAAATCCACCTGATGGTCATTCACTCCTACATATTTTACACTTGCACTGATTTCCATAGGTTTTCCTCCTGAGTTTCTTTTCTTTACTGTAAATGTAACGTAAACAGGAGCTCTTCGCAAGTGTTTTCCGCTATTGTTTTATGGAAGATTTGGGGATATAATTTTTCAAAGAATCGTGCTATAATACCTCTGCATTTGCAGAAACATCACAGAAAGAAGATTTACTTATGAGCAACTCCGACCATATATACAGCAATCTGGATCTTAAAAAGCTTCTCATTCCCATTATTGTGGAACAGCTCTTAAGCTGCCTGATGGGAACCGTGGACACCATGATGGTAAGCAACGTGGGTTCTGCCGCCATTTCCGCCGTGTCCCTTGTGGACTCCATAAACGTGCTGGTTATCCAGGCGCTTTCCGCCTTGGCTGCCGGCGGCACCATACTTTGTTCCCAGTATCTCGGAAGCCGCAACGAAAAAAGCGCCAATCATGCTGCCCGGCAGGTATTGCTGGTAATGGCAGTGCTTTCCACAGCCCTTTCCCTGCTCTGCCTGATTTTCCGTGTCCCCATGCTGCACTTTATTTTCGGAAAAGTAGAAGCCGACGTTATGGCAAACTCCCAGGTTTATTTTTTGTTTACCCTGCTTTCCTTCCCGTTTATCGGTCTGTACGATGCAGGAGCTTCCATTATGAGAGCGCAGAACGACAGCCGCAGACCCATGATTATATCCGTCATTTCCAACTTTCTAAATATCGTTGGAAATGCTATACTTATCTTTGGGCTGAATATGGGTGTTGCCGGTGCTGCCATTTCCACTCTGGTTTCCCGGATTTTCTGTGCCGTGGTCGTTATCTGGCAGCTTCGCGGAGAAAAGGAACCCATTTCTGTCCGCAATTATCTGTCCATCCGGCCGGATTTTTCCTTAATTAAAAATATCCTGTATATCGGCATTCCTTCGGGCATTGAAAACAGTATGTTCCAGTTTGGTAAACTGGCCATTCAGTCTACGGTTTCCACGCTGGGCACCATCGCCATTGCCGCTCAGGCCATGACCAACATTCTGGAAATGTTAAACGGTGTGGCTGCCATGGGCATCGGCATCGGATTGATGACCGTTGTGGGGCAATGTCTGGGCGCGGGCAGAAAAGACGAAGCCGTTTACTACATAAAGAAACTTTCCTGGCTGGCGGAAATCGTCATTATTGCAACCTGTCTCATTGTCCTTGTACTCACGAAACCGATTACCATGCTCGGCGGCATGGAAGCGGAAAGCACGAAGCTTTGTTTCAACATGGTTATTTTCATCACGATTACCAAGCCTATTTCCTGGGTGCTTTCCTTTATCCCGGCATACGGCATGCGCGCTGCCGGAGATGTGAAATTTTCCATGATTACTTCCTGCTGCACCATGTGGCTCTGCCGTGTCAGCCTGTGCATTTACCTCTGCCGTGTCTGGGGCTTCGGTCCCATTGCCGTGTGGATTGGCATGTTCGCCGACTGGAGCCTGCGCGCCATTATCTTTACCATTCGGTTCCATTCCCGGAAATGGCTGGAGCATAAGGTGATTTAATATTCTATAAAATACATCAAGAAAAAGGAGAGAATGTTTATGTTAAAGGATGTTTACCAGAAGTACTATTTTGAGCAGAATTACAACTGTGCGGAGACCCTGCTCCGGGCTGCCAATGATTATTATGACCTGAAGCTTCACGACAGAGACATGATTATGGTTGGTGCCTACGGCGCCGGTATCCAGTGTGGAAACACCTGCGGTGCTGTACTTGCCGCCGCTTCCGTCTTATCCATGAAGTACGTGGAAGCCAAGGCTCACGAAAGTGAAGACATCCGCCCCGTTGTCATGAAGCTGATGCGCAAATTCAACGCCAAATACGGCTCCACCCTGTGCAAGGACATTAAGCCCCAGTCCTTTAAGCCGGAATACCGCTGCAAGATGACCGTGGAAACGGCATGTGATATTTTGGAGGAAACGATTAAAGAGTATGAGGAGGAGAGAAAGGAGAAGTAAGGAGCGATTTTTAATTTCGTAAGCGCTCAATAAGTTAGTGTCTATGGCACCTTCCCAATCCATGAGATAATAA
>ERZ808242.962-NODE-962-length-18395-cov-8.302672_pt1 | contig 18395 bp, 20 predicted proteins | sample MGYA00521244_ERZ808242 | MGnify/ENA primary metagenome ERZ808242 (study PRJEB31516, sample SAMN03275573) | gut metagenome | biome: mammalia-associated habitat; material: feces | host: Papio cynocephalus | place: Kenya | collected 2012-07-27 ... | reverse complement strand
TCTGCCACTTTTACACCTCCACCGTATCTGCCACGAACTGTTTCAATCGGGTAAGCGAGAGACAGCTCTTCGATATCGTTTTTTATAGTCCGGACTGAAACGCCAAATTCAAATGCCAGGTTGTCGATCTTGTCCTGTCTTCTCTGACAGAGGACCTTAAGAATCGCTTCCCTGCGTTCGCTCGGCGTCATGCTTTTCTTTGCCATCTCTCGCTCACCTCCTCTCTGTTCTCTTGCTTTGTGACTAAAGAATAATTTTTAAAGGTGCAGACTTTTTGCACGATTAAAAATAAATTTCAAATATTTTTTCAGAAGCACCAAAACTTCATTTTTTTATCCTCACTTACTTATTCTCCTTGTCGTTTCATTTATTTCGCAAAATTTAATCAGGCGAATGGAGAATATATAAGGGGGGACTTTTTCATCATTAACGATTTGTTATCAGCAGCATAAAAAATGATCTGCTTAACCAACCTAATAATTTCTGACCGATTAATCTTGATACAAAATTAAAAATAGCCATTCGTGTTTCATAATCTGGCGTGTATTTTTATCCTTCTGTGTAATGTAGGAACAACTCACGGTTTCAAAAACGATCTCAAAAAAGGACAAAAAAAAATAGCCAGGGCACATTATCACGGGAAACAAGAATTTTCTTATTTCCTCTGATAATCTGCTCTGGCTATGTGGTAACTGCTTATAGCGTTCCTAAGTGCTCAGTCAGCAAATCAATTATTTACTGCATATTTATATGCATTTTTACATTGTGTGTTCGGCACTGCCGTCATGGCATCATAATCCACCAACAGCAATCCTGGACATTTAGGGCATCCTACAGATGCTTTCCCTGAACTTCCTTCATAGGCTATGATTTTTCCTTTGTGACAGATTGGACATCGAATTGCGCCCTTTATTTTTTCCGTTACTATTGCCACCGTGATCCACCTCCTAGTTGAACGGTAATTCATCATCCGTGCAGGCATTCATGTAAGCAGAGATTATGCTCTTCTGCTCACTGTTCAGATTTACATCCGCTTCATGCCTTTCTATACAGTTAATAAGTTCATTTATATATGGTTCAAGCGACTGTCCCTTTCCAAGCGTTGAGCATATAGGGATCAACCGACCTTCCTCCATACCGTGTTCATACTCCTGCTCTGGCTGTTCCAAAATGATCTCTGTATATGGAGTTGAACCTTCGTCTTTGGTATTACAGAACAGGTTCATGATATATATCTTACCAAATTCGAGCATATCTCCTTCAAAACAGTCTGCGAATATTCCGACAGGGTCTGTTGTGAAATCTGAATCATAAGAATATTGTTCTAGTTTTGTTTGCCCCATAAAGTCTGGTACAAACAATGGATGCTGCTTTTCTCCACTCTTTACCTTTTCATAATACTCTTTCGGAATACGTTTCCACTCGATATTATGTAGGTCTGTGTCCTTTTTCATTTTATCCAGTACCCTGATAAGCTGGAAAAGATTGTCATTGGAACGTCCAAAATCTCCGCCTACAAGCATGTCTACACTTGTTCCCAGTTTCTGTGCCAGTTTCCATATCAAATCAATACCTGGCATTGATTCGTTATCTGCCTTTGACATCTTGGAAAGATATCCTGTACTGATTCCTATCGAGTTCTCCAACTCTCCAATTTTTATGTTTTTATCTTTTATTAATGTGTTAATGTTGTTCATCAGTCGTGCTCTATCAAATTCCATGTTGAGACCTCCTATCTATGCAACTATTATATCGCATTTTCATTATATGTCAAGTTATATGCTTTGATATGATTATTTTCCAATTTAATTTACTATATTTGAATTATTTTTCCGCATGCTCCAACTCTTATCTTTTTATAGAATTATATTCGTCAACCCATTGGTTGACACAATATTTATAATAGAAGCACCTCTTTTCGAGGTGCTTATGCTTACAGTGAGATAACACTACTCGGATAACCAATTGTAAAAAGCGTTTTCTGTTTAACTGGTGACTTTGCAAAATCAAATCCCAGCTGTTTAATTCTAATCTTTGCCGACTCTGATGATACATTAAAGATTTCTGCCACTTCTGCTGCCAGCATTTCCAGCTCAAATCCCGGAAACTCTTCTCTGAGTCTTTTTCTTAATTCTTTATCACCACAGACCTGTCTCATTGCAGTTCTCGGCATAAGGATTGCTGCACTGAAATATTTAGCCTGATGTTCAAGCCAATCATGATCTGAACATAACTGCTTGCGTCCATTGCTCTGCGCTGCTTCCCCGCCTTCTATGTCTGTTTTTCTACAGGCAGTTGATGTCTGTTCCAAATTATCGAACAGGACCAACTGATTTGGATCCCTGTAAAAATATGACTGCTGATAAATCCAGTGTCCTGATTCGTGTCCCATCGTTGAACGGAAGCGGTGCTCGTCCGTCAGCAATGTGTTATCGATCATGACCGTTCCCCTTCCGGCAAATATATATTCTGCACGTTTTGCATCTGCATCATACACCGGAACCTTGTTGCTGTCATTGAAGACCATTCTTCCAAGAATGAGTCCGCAATGAGTCAGATTATTATACTCTGGTGTTAATCCCAGATAGAACTCTGCGAATTCCTCTATGTTAACTTCTTTAGGATTGTTCAGTACATCAGGATCAAAATCCCGGATGAACATTTCTGCATCTGATTCAATATCCTCATGGGATAAAATGGGAACACCATTACTTCTGCATCTAAACTGTGGTTCATACATAGGCTGCTACTACCCCTTTCGAGCTCTTAATTCGTCAAGAAGTACCTGCCACTCTGCCTCCCCTGCTCCTGTTTCTTTAGATAATCTCAGTGCCTCAAGCACATAAGGATTTGATGCATAATCGACACAATCCTGTGGTATTAACACATCATTCGATGTTCTCGCTTCCGCTGCCATATCATAAAGTGTATAAGTCTGGGTTTCAGATAACATGAGGAATTTTGCCAGTTTCTCAATTCTCTCATTTGTCAGGGTACTTTTTCTACCCTTCTCCACTTCACTTAGGAATTGTGGAGATACTTCGATTGCTTTTGCTGTTTCTCTTAGTGATTTTCTTTTCTCTTTTCGTATCGTTTCAATATACTTTCCAAAACTTACCTTTTCGTTTTCATTCATACTATTCAACCGCACTTTCTAATTAATTTTAATATTCATTCTTATACATTGGTTTTCTTTACACTTTACTTGATTTAATGTGCGTCATCCATATTAATTATAATAATTTGGTAAGCTACATTTGGCATTGTAGAATGCTGTGTCAACTGTCAACTGAACGGTTGACACTATTAATATATCAAAAGGGGGTATTACTGTCAACCCCCTTCTGCGAATTTACATATCAATGCCAATAATCGTATGGAGAGTTAGCTTTTTTCTGAACCTTTTCTCCGAGCAGCGTTGCTTCTGCCTGTTCTTTTGTTTGGAAAATTCTGCCTTCTCTTAACTGGATGCCACCGCCTTCATCAAATCGTAATATGTAAAAATCACCGCTTCTTCTGACCACGGTTGCCTTACGGATTATACGGTTGCTCTCAATGAAGAAAACTTCTGTACCTGTTTCGTATGTCATATTAAACGCGCCTCCTGCGATATAAGTTCGACCAAGGGAAATTGTCTGCCAAACGCCATATCTTTGTAGACTGTTCAACACTCCTAATGTAGCGATGAGATAATTATACGAACATATGTTTGTTTTGTCAATAGTGACTTCCGCTATATGATTATTTTGGGTATTATTTTTATTCCTGAAACACGCTGCAGATGAATTTCTTCAGTATGGAATCAAATGTACCCCCGGCAACATCTCCATTTATTATTTCTTTCCGCTTATCAGCATAAGTTATCTGAAGGCTATAACTGCAGCCGTCACACACCTGTCCTTCAACTATATTCTTCTTCCATAAAGGAGCACCTATGATTTTCTGTATGGAGCATGCAAGTCTGTATGCCTTCTTTTCGGAGACCTTCTCATCAGTTTTAAACTGATATTTCCGGCTCTGCCCTTGATAGATATATTCTTTACATCTTCCATCCGGATATATTTCATATACCCATGACCGTTGGGAATCTATCGTACACGGACCATTCTCCACAACCTTATATCGTATTTTTGTAATCTGCGTGGCTGGGAGCAGTTCCTTTGACCATCGGTATCCGCAGTCAAGGCAGCAATAATCCTCGTGTGGCATTCCATCTATCATCTCACATCCACCTAGGATAAGTTCTTCCTGCTCTTCTGCTTCAAAGGCTTCATGAGACGGATAACCATATAATATTGGTACAGTCCTGCCTGATCTGCATTTGGGACAAATGACCATAATTCCGTCCCTCCTTTATTACAACTCCAACCGTGTAATATCCATATGATTTCCGGTCAGATAATTATCATACAACTCTGCTGCCGGAATCAAACGGATTTGTATGTTTTTCAGATTGAGTGCTTCAAGCATAGCCATTCTGGCACAGCCTTTTTTTACAATATCTTTTTTCTCTGTTGGCATCAGGAAGCAGTTCCTGACTTCTGCAATGCCATGTGCATTAATAAAATCCTTATAGGCAAGCTGATACAGATATTGTTTTGTTACATCTCCGACACCCGGATTTCCCCTGAGGGACTTTCCTTTTTCCAGCTGAAGATTATAATATTTGGCATCAAATATTATGAACCAGTCCTTTCCGTCTACGCACGGAATACTAATCAAATCTGGAATAAGGGTATCTGCTGCCTTTGCTTCCGTATCTTCTCCCTGCCATATAGGCTTTTCTATAATATCTATCAGCTTCTGTCTCTTTGCCGTTTTACTGTTATACTTATCTGCAAGTGGAACAGTCATCTTAAGCTGTCCAAGGGTAGTATTCAGCTTATTATCAAACACTTCCGCACAGGCTTTCTCCCAGACAGCATGGTATGCTGTTGTTCCAAACATACTGATACCCTCATTTTCATCCAGCATTTTTCTGTCCTGTGACACATAGGCATATAGTGTTTTGAGAAGAATCTGCCTGTGCGTATTAAACTGAAGATTCAGTTCCTTTATAATCCGTTCTAACACATATTCCTTGTCACCAAAATCGGCCAGTGTTTCTTCGGAAAGCTCTATGACATCCAGATCAAAGAGAACATCTAATTGTGCATTACGAAGCTGTCTGGAACATTCCGTAAGCACACATTCATGCAGACGTTTGAAATAATCCATGTCATCTTCTACAGATTTCTCCGTATAGAGTTCCATATAATATGGCCGGTTATCCTCTATCAGTGCAAAGCTCTCATCAATGGTCTTTCCCCAAAGAATTTCTCCCTCTCCATTTACTTCAATGATGTCCTCGCTGTTCGTGTAGATACCATATTCATAATAGTCATTAATGAGGAACAGTATGACGGCAAGAATATTAAAACTCCTATTCTCACCATCACCATTAAACACATTAATAATCTGCTCTTCGGAACGGCTGTAACGCTCCAGAACTTTAACAACCTGTTTCATCTCATCCAGAACATCATCATCTTTCTTTGACAGCAGATATTTTGGATACACCTTTATGACACGGCTTCCACAGGTGATGACTCCAACATAAGTAAATACATACAGGCAGTCACCACTCTCAGCCGTTTCATCGGTGATTTCCACATCGTCATCTACAAGGTCTGACATTTCGAGCTGGTCATCGGTATTTTTTACACTCTTCAAGACACCATAGGCTTTGAGATTTTTTATAAATTTTTCTACTCCGTCTTCGTCAAAGGAAAACTTGCTTTTAATGTCATTTTTCGTATAACGCTTCTGTTCCCTGACATACCGTGAAACAACTTTCATTATGCCTCATCCTTTTGTTTATCATAAAAGTTTTCCTTGAAATTTGATCCGAAGATTCCCATTCCGATTTCATCAAAAGCATCACACACAGATGAGTATTTACTGTTCTCGCAGCCTTCAAAAAATCTGTGCTTACCCTGCTTTACTGCATCTTCATACAGATACATAATTACCTTGCTCTTAAATGCATCTACAAATTTTTTTGTATCAATAATCATGCCATTCTCATCAGATGCAATAACCTTCTTGGAAAGAAAGAACGGTCCCATCAGCTTGTCCTCATTAATCTTGAACTGATCTGATGACATTTTCGCATTAATTGCCTTACGGAGAATATTCCATTCCACTGGCTCATCACTTCCGGCAAGCTCAATTTTTCCAATGCCAGAGATTTTTTCCTCGTTTTCATTAATTCCAAGGTACTCAAAGTTCCATCTTCTCTTAAAAGCAGTATCCATCGGAAATACTCCCTGATCTGCACTGTTCATTGTAGACCAGATAAACATATTATTAGGAATTCGTATCTTTTGATAATTGTCAGGATTTCCACCCAGCTGTTTTGCAAGGTATTTTCTTATATCCTCTGATGCCTGAATTTCATATTCGCTGACTCCATCATCATCTCTGTCCAGCAACTGGAATACATCACCAAATACTGCTGCCACTTTTGCTCTGTTTATCTCTTCAATAAGCAGAAGATGTGGCTGTGGATTTTCAGTTCTTCCGCTCTTAAGTGCTTCTACATAAACACGCATAAACGATCCCGGCACAAAATCATATCTGATTTTTTCATCTGCACCCATGACAGGTTTATATGTACCTACAAACTGTGAGTATGAATAATCTGGGTGGAATGTAACACGCTCATAAGAACCATTTGTATTCTTCAGCAATTTCTCACAATCCTCTTTCAGTTCATAACTCTTTCCAGTACCCGGAGCGCCAAAAACAATACGGTTTCTTTCATATTTTGAACTTATGCTTGTATTAAAAACAATTGGTATATATGAATTCTCCTGACTCATCTCCTGATTTTCTCCTAAATACTGCATATATTTTTTTATTGCTGAACTTATTTTTCTATGACCAGTATTTTCCTTTTTCAATGCCTGTTCATATACTTCTTTTACTTTATTATGGTCAATACAAGCATATAAAGACCTTTCTTGTCCGGCAAGTTCAACTTTCACAGCTCCAACCGCAGTAACATAGGCATATACCGATCCATCGGAATAGGTCTGTGTCTCATCTGAATCATCATCAGACTTCACCTGCTTTCCTAGCCACTCCTTAAATCGTATCTTATTTTTTTCTTCAGCCTCTTCATCAAGTACATTGGTCTTGGCTTTTACATACTGTTCAATAGCATTCTCTTCTGTCTGTCCATAGACAAATGGTATTTCAACCATTTTATTAGTAACGCCAAAAATTTTATTACTGACCTCTTCTCCTGCCAATGATTCCATGTCTGTTTTTACATCTGGACTCAGCTCTGCCATAGCCCTCATTAATGCAATCGCCTGTTTTTCTGACACTGTTGTCAAAGCCTGATTCGGCTCTCCCTTGAGTACTGGTCCGATTGCAATAATGCCATAAGTGTCCCTATATGGAATCAAATCTTCTCTTTTGATAGTTCTATGAAGAAGAACTTTCATATCAATTTTCACTTTAAAATTGTTTTTGTTCTTTTCATCATATCCTTTGTCAAACGGTGTACCTGATACAACACCTATACCAATTAAACCTGTATCCCATTTAGGACGATCCCCTCCCAATACAATAAATACAGGAGATCCCAATACAAGTGCATCTTGTAAAATATTTATTCCATCAAATACAATGCCACTTTCTTTAGCCAAAATCTTTGGTACAGTTTCCGCATCTCTCGTTTTTATACTAAAATAACATTTTTCCACATAATCACTTCCTTAGCTTTCTATTTGTTATTATCTGTTTCCTGTATAGCCTCATTTATTTTTTCAGCAATTCTATTAATAACCGGGACTACAACACTATTACCCGCTTGCTTATACAACCGTGTATTGCTTTGTTCCGGCAATTTAAATTTCTTTGGATAGCCCTGAACATTAAAGCATTCTCTCGGAGTCAATTTTCTTATTCTTCCATCATTAGATAATATTAATGGGACGTTATGTCCTCCTGTTCCCATATTGGCAGTCAAGGTAGGAACAAGATTGCTCTTATTTTCACGTACATATACTCTTCTCCATTGATAAATGGTATCTTTATTTTTCATATCCGTCTTCAGCAGATCATAAAATTTACAATTTTTATCAGAGTAATAGTATTTTTCATCCTGTACTGCATCAAAATCTATAACGTCTCGAATTGTCTTTTTTAACGGTATTGATAATGGCATGCTAAAATTAGCATAATCTTCTTTATCCCTAAAAGCGACAATATATATTCTTTCTCTGTTCTGCGGTACATTTCCATACTCACATGCATTCATTACCTGCGAAATGTATTTATATCCTAATTTATCTAACTCAGAACATATTACCCTAAAAGTGTTTCCGTTATCATGTCCTACTAAATTTTTAACATTTTCAAAAAAAGCAACTCTTGGTTTCTTCACTTTCATAATACGGATAAGTTCAAAGAAAAGTGCTCCCCGTCCTTTTTCATCATCAAATCCTTGTCTATATCCTGCGATTGAAAATGCCTGACATGGAAAACCAGCTAATAAAATATCAAAATCAGGTATTTCATCAGCTGGTACATTATGAATATCTCTTCTATCCACCTTTATTTTATAATTGCATTCAAAAGTATCTGCAGCATATTCGTCAAATTCATCCGCATAGATTGTCTCAAATCCAGCTTGTTTAAAGCCTAATCAATTCCACCGACTCCGGCAAAAAAAGATGCACATTTAAGCATTGTGATGTCTCCTTTGTGTTTGTATTTCGATGTTGATTATACCAAAAAAAGCGGCGCGCCGCAATCTTTATTTTTCGGCTCACCGCTCTTTAGTTTCAGATATCTGCGATTATTGTATGGTAAAGCACATCATACAGATTTTTCAGCTTCTCATTTCATACAACCGTTCTATCTCATTCCAGTTTTCTAAATATTGTTCGAGTTGCTTCACATTCACAGACTTTATTGCATCATCATCCCATCGATCAATATCCACCATCGGAATAATATAACATAAGCCTACTTGTTTATCCACAGCTACATATATATCACAATCAGCAGATGTTATCCTTTTACCAATATTTCTATCATTATGAGTATCTATACCTCTTCCGCCTCTATCACGATCCTTAAAGCTAACTGTGCTTCCACTGATACCTTTTACCTGTACTTTAAAAATCATTCCCTTATAATCAATAACTGCATCATATCTACTAGACCTTACATCTACATTCGAGCAGTTATATCCTGCCAGAATAGCTCTCGACACAAACAAAAATTGTGCTGAATCTCCTGCATTAGCAGTCATTACTCCCGAATTTATGTTGTTCAGATTTACCTGAAAACCGTTTTTAGTAATCATATATGTAGACTTCCGAACAACTTCAGATAAATCTTTCTTTAAAAATCGCTTTTTTTCATCGGATAATGTACTATTATCCAGTATGCCCGATGTAACTCCATTACACATTGCATCACCATAATCGCTTTGAAGTTCCTCAAAAACTAATGATACAAAAATATTTTCAATATCTTTCTTATAAAAAACAAACTCATTAGCCACATCTACAATCTTGTTTTTTTGAAATCCATATCCCGCAAATTTGGCAAGCATAGCATTCTTTACTGCTGGAAGTTCCTCTGCTAATTTGTTTTTCAAATAATCTTTGATGTCAATATCATCATAAACAGCCTGCGTGGCATTAGTTTTTTTGAAATCCGATATTTTAGTATTTATTGCTTCAATATTATCACTTACATATAACCCTAAATTATCTTTATGCGTATAATCTATAGCCATAATATTTCCTCCAATTCTTAATTATAAAGCACAGGCGCCCATGTTTTACACATAGACGCCCAATAAAACATATTCACTTTTAAATTATATCAAGTATGTATCTGTTTTACAATAGCCCTGTCACTCGAAATCAGATTCCATCTTTATATCAAATATAGCCTCCTCTATAACTTTTACGCACTCATCCGTATTCTTTTTTATCTCCTTTCCCCAAAATCTAATTACCGTCCAGCCCAAAAACAACAACTCCTTATTCACTTCTTCATCGCGCTCACGGTTTCTTGATATTTTGGGGACCCAGTATTCTGCATTATTCCCCGCTTCCAGCCTAGGTTTCAGTACCTCCCAGTCTTTTCCATGAAAAAATTCGCTATCACAAAATACTGCAATTTTGTATTTTGTAATGGCAATATCTGGTTTTCCCGGCAACTTATTATAATTTTTTCTATACCGAATACCTTTATTCCACAATGCTTTGCATAGGCATACCTCAATAGATGTATTTTTTCCTTTTATATTTACCATATTCTTATGCCTTTGCTCTTTGGTCAAATTATCCATAGCAATCACCCTTACTATTATATCATACAAATTCGTTCTCAACTATGTATTCATTTGCCTTTGTTATGATCAGCCGTCCATCCTCACACTTCACCTCAATCTGCTCCCCGATGTCAAATCCCAACTCTGAGAGCCATTTTCCTTTTAGGACAATACTTGGTGTTCGCTTGTACTGGTATCCGCTTGCTTCGTAAACCTTCATTTCTCTATATTTTTTATATGCCATATTCATCTTCTCCTTTTGCCATTTTTTAAACTTCTGCCATAAGATTAAACTTACGCTGAATTATTGCTTCTTTTGCCAATTTATACATTTTGTGAAATACCCCCTTGAACAAGGAAAACGACAACGGGGAATAATTTCCTCGTCTAAGCACAGTTTTAGAATGTAAATTATAGCGATATGTAGTTGCACAAATGCCCAGTTTATGCGGGTTTCAGGCACTAGGGGGATATCCAACTTTAGAGTCTTAACACCCGATATCGCCAGAATATGTGCAATTCCATTTAACTGATACATATTTCTTGCATCTCTGTCCAACCCACGTTTATCCCCCAGCACCATTGCAGAAAGAATCGAAGCATCCTCTGGCTCAAATATCTGATCATACAAGGAAGCAACTCGTTCCTTTATCCCATGCAGAATATTCAACAGTACAGAGTTTTCCACCCCGGATTCCATATAAGAAGCATCTTTTAAAAGCATAAATATCCGCTTTGCCTTATAATAATCTGCTGCATCAAACCCCCCCGGATTCGTCGTGTGCTCCGGTAAAGCTGCAATGCCGGACATTACTACATCCTGTCCAAGTATCGGTTTTTCTGCTGTTAACAGATATACGACTATCTTCATCTGCCCTGAAAAAGCAATCTTGTTTTCTACTTTTTCAACTCCTTTTGCATCCTCAACTTTCTTTGTATTTTCACCTTCTTTTGTATCTTCAACTTCTTTTGCTTCTTCTCCTTTAACAACCACTTCCTTTGCCAGAATCTGTACCATCCAGCCGGAAGTCGTCTCCTGCCTGTCATATACAATTCCACTCACTTCACAGGAAGCCCCCACTGCACACTTTGCAAAATTCTCCTGTGTTCGAAGCGAGGTCATATTACAGTATCCGCCAATTCCCACCAGGACAAAGATCAGCCATATACCCACAGTCTTTCTCTTAACAGAACCACCCCTCACACTTCTATGCCTGTTAATCTGCATACCAAAAAGAGCTGCAAATATGATTGCAGCCCAAATATACCATCTGCTGCCAGCCATTGCCCCCGTCTCTCCAAACAGAAAGGCACACGCTACCCAAAACAGTGGTCTTTTTATTTTATTTTCCTCCTGACGCACAGTCATCAAACTTTCAAATATCTGCATCCATACTGCAATATTTTATAACTGTGTCTTTAATTACAAATTGTATAATCTGCTGTATATGCTTTTGTAAAATCAAGATATTCACCATAGATCAAATCCTGTTTACCATCTATCTTGAACACAACTTTATCTACATCGGAAAGCTGAACCAGTGAATCTACAATGGAATATAAAAGTACCCTATTATCATACTGCTCTACATTTGTCAGAAATGAATTGCTGTAATTCACATAACAGGTACGATCCTGAACATAGATATCCAGAATATCTATATCATCTCCTAATGGGCTCTTCCATTCCTTTGAACCACATAGATTTTCCATAACCTGCTCTTCCGGCGTCTTATAAGATAACGCATCAATCTCAACCGTTTTCTTATCCAGCCTCTTTCCAGTCGTATCAGGTACATAAACATCGACCGAATAATCCGACTTCATAAAATCACTGCCTATAGTCGAAAAAGACTGCTCTGTATATACACTCGTATCAAGTTTCCTCTCTCCGATCAGATCAGACAGTTCAAATGACACTTTGTCAACACCCTCCACCTGACAAAGTGTATTTGTAAATGCCATCTTGCATAGCAAAATCTGATAATTTTCTGCTGTTTCATAATCCAGATTAAACATAACCGTCACAACACCCTGTCCATCATATGCGTAACGCTGATAAGTCATTCCCATAGGTATTGGTATCTGACAATTTTTGTCATCTGTTGATGTTATCAATAGATTCATTAATTTATCTATCGTATTCTCTGTTGCTTCAAGCTGGTCAATATTTGTGTGCTGTGTAACAAAATCAGTCCAGTCACTATTCATATAATAAATAGTATATATATCCATACCCTCACTGGCGTCCAGACCTGAACCAGCTGTATCCTTAACTTTATTATCTCCACAACCTGTCATTGAAAACAATAAAACGAAAGCCATAACCATCCGAATAACGATCCGATAACCGAAGATTTCAGTCTTCATATCTTACTCCTTCATCCTGCTGTCTAGTTAACATAATTCATTGGAACACGAACCGTAAATGTCGTTCCCTTACCCGGTTCACTATATACATTGATGATTCCCTTATGCATAACGATAATATTCTTGGAAATCGCAAGTCCTAGTCCTGTTCCTCCGGTATCTCGGCTTCGTGCTTTGTCTACCCTGTAAAAACGCTCAAAGATATGCTCTACACAGTCTTCCGGTATACCTACACCTGAATCGGCAACCTTGATATACAGATTTTTATGATCTGCATTCAGGGATACTCTGATCCAGCCACCATCTACATTGTACTTTATTCCATTCTCGATGAGATTGGATATTGCAAGTGTAAACTTTACTTTATCAATATCCGCCGACACTTCACGAAAACTCTCAAATGTAATCTCGATATTTCTCTTTTCTGCAAGAGGCGTCAATCGTTTCAGAATGACCTCCATCAGTTCATTAATATCTACACGTTCAATATTCAGACTGTCTGAGCCCTTATCTGTTTTCACAAGAGTCAGAAGGTCACTGATGATCTGCGCTTCGCGATCGATCTCAAGCACAATATCATTCATGAACTCCCGGTATGTCTCAACAGGAACATTTTCCTGCATCAATATAGACTCAGACAAAACCTTCATAGAAGTGATCGGTGTCTTTAACTCATGTGATACATTTGATACAAATTCCTGTCGTGATTCTTCCAGAAGCTGGGCTTTTGCAAATATACCATTCATATTATCTACAACCATACCGGCTTCTTTCCATAAACCATCCTTATGAAGCTGTCCAAGGAATCCATCCTTCATGTTCAGAAGCTGCAGACGAATCTTTCTTGTATCACGGATCGCTGTATAAGAAATCACTACGGCTGCAATCACTCCAAGTACCATAAATATACAGATCAGGATATTGGCACGATATTCCAGATATGTCTTATTATCATTAAAATCTTCAAGACTGACTGCCACAACTGCTACATCATCAGTATAACCTTCACGGTTTACCACAGGAAATATATACTCGATCGATATGTCATCTGACACCATCTTCTCCGACTCATCACCACTCATGATCCGGTGAATATCATTATCCATAATATAGGTATCCTTCATCAACCGAAAACTGTCATAGATCACATTATAATCCGTATTAACAATGACGATTCTGGCAGACATGCTGTATGCGAGCGTATCTACGCCCTGATAAGTCTGGCTTGTGCCTTCGGTTTCCGAATTAATATCGTTGATCAGATATTCCAGACTTTTTGAATTATTTCTCAGAAGCTTTTCAACATCCCGATATTCATTTTTTACAAGCAAATTGAAAAAAACAGTTTTCATACCGATTGCAACAAGAAAAACCAGCAGAATTATGATCAGAAAGATCACGGTCTGAAGACGAATATGTTCTTTTCCCTGTTTCATGATATTTGTTTTTTTCATATCATCATTTCTGTCTTTTTTCATCGCAACTATCAGCCTTTAAAATAATAGCCAACGCCCCATTTCGTATGAATATATACCGGTTCTCCCGGATTATCTTCAATCTTTTCTCTAAGTCTTCGAACATGAACATCCACCGTACGGGCATCTCCTGGATATGTGCTTCCCCATATAGTATCAAGAAGCTCATTCCTGGAATATACTTTATTCGGATGCGCCATTAATAATTCCAGGAGATCAAACTCTTTTGCTGTCAGGTTCAATTCTTTTCCATGAACAAATACCCGTCTGCTGTCAAGCTCTACCTTCATTCCGTTGATCTCCATGATATTCACAGGCTTTACAGGTTCTGCTTTCTTTCCGCTTCTTCTGAGAATTGCTTTTATCCTTGCTTTAACCTCAAGAATATTAAACGGCTTTGTGATATAATCATCCGCACCATACTCAAGCCCCATGATCTTATCCATATCTTCACCCTTTGCCGTCAGCATTATGATCGGAACATTTGAAAATTCGCGCACCATCTGGCAGACTTCTATTCCTGTATATACTGGTATCATAATGTCAAGAAGAACGATATCATATGAATTGTTCTTTATTTTCTCAAATGCTTCTCCGCCATCGTAAGCAACATCGACTTCCATATCGTCCTGTTCCAGACTGAATTTCAATCCCTTAACAATTAATTTTTCATCATCTACTACCAGTACTTTTTTCATACGATTACACCCCTGCTTCCTTATATATCTTTATTTAACATATATATACTCTTTTATCTTCTGAAAAAGGCTCTCGCCGATCCCGTCTACATTTGTAATTTCTTCGATCTGTGCAAAACTTCCATGCTCCGTCCTGTATCGGATAATGGATTCTGCTTTTGTCTCGCCGATCCCGGAAAGTGCCATTAATTGTTCTTTATCTGCTGTGTTGATATCTATTTTCTGTGACTGCTCACCGCTGCTGTTCATTTGACTGTCTGTATATGCTTCATTCTTCAAAGCATCCTGCTGATCTGCCAGCTCATCTTTTGTCGGAAAATAAAGCTTCTGTCCATCCTGAACCGTCTCTGCCAGATTTAAGACACCTGAAACTGCATCCTCAGTCAGTCCGCCCGCAAGAAGCAATGCGTCATTGATCCTGGAGTCTTCCGGCAGCTGGTATACCCCTTCCTGCTTAACAGCACCACACACATAGACATATACATATCCTGTATTTTCTGATACTTCTGAACTTTCATCTGTCTGCTGCTCTGTCACCCATACATCTGCATTATCTGTCACATCAGCAGGCTCATAGGAAACGTGATCACTTCCACAACCCGACAGCATGAAAATAATCATAAGTCCGGCTACCGCACTGAATAAAACACAGCCATCATTTCTTCTTTTTTCTTTCATCATATCCGCATAACCTCCTGTATATGCCGATATGACCATACACACCCCCATTTTAACGAACTTCGATTCCTTTTACAATAGTAAAATAGAAAAAAGACCGGAACTGTAGTTCCTGATTTTTCTCATTATCAACGTACAGTTCCGGCCTTTTTCTGTTTTTATCTTTTATATGTTAACTGCCAAATATTATTTAGAATAACGGTTCTTTTAAAATCGCGGTACCAATACCCTTCTGTGTAAAGAACTCAAGAAGCAGACAATGCTTCAGACGTCCATCCAGAATATGGACTCTTGATACACCATTTTCCATAGCTGCAATACAGTTATTCAGCTTTGGAAGCATACCGCCACCGACAACACCTTTCTCAATGATATCCTTTGCTTCATGGATATCCATTTCCGAGATCAGTGTGGACTTATCTGTCGGATCAATAAATACACCTTCAATATCTGTTAAGAATACCAGTTTTTCTGCCTTTAATGCAGTTGCAACTGCACATGCAGCATCGTCGGCATTGATATTATAGTCTTCATATTCTTCACTGACACCGATAGGCGCAATAACAGGTATAAAGTCCTGATCTACCAGTGCATCGATCACTTCTGTATCTACCTTTGTGATCTCACCTACATAACCGATATCTTTTCCACCCGGCAGACGCTTCTTAACAGTAAACAGTCCTCCATCCTTACCACTGATACCAACAGCCTTTAAACCAACCTTCTGCATCATGCTGACAAGGCTCTTGTTTACCTTGGATAACACCATCTCAGCAATCTCCATTGTCTCACTGTCTGTTACACGAAGGCCATTGATAAACTCAGGCTCTTTTCCAACCTTCTCTACCCATTTGCTGATCTCCTTGCCGCCGCCATGTACGATAACCGGCTTTAAGCCAACCAACTTCAATAATGCAACATCTTCGATCACATTATATTTCAGATTCTCGTCCAGCATAGCGCTTCCGCCATACTTTACAACGATCGTTTTACCCTGAAATTTCTTGATATAAGGCAATGCCTCGATCAGTGTCTGTGCTTTTGATATTACCTGATCTACTGTATAATCTCCCTTTACCATCTTAATTACTTCCTCACTTTCTATACTCTGCATTTATCTTGATATATTCATATGTAAGGTCACAGCCCCATGCGGAAGCTGTCTCTGTACCTGTATGCATATCTGCATGAAAACAAACCTGATTTGGTGACAGGATCTCTGTTGCTCTTTCTTCATCATAATCGGTACAGACCCCATTTTCAACTATTTTTAGTGAACCGGCTTCACTGGATATTATAATGTCCACTTTATAAGGATCAAATGCGATCCCGCTCTGTCCCATCGCACATACCAGACGTCCCCAGTTCGCATCCGAACCATATACGGCACATTTTACAAGGTTTGATGTCACCACGGATTTTGCAAGCTTTCTTGCACCCTCCTTGGATTCCGCACCTGCTACCTGTACCTGGAACATCCTCGTCGTTCCTTCTCCGTCCGCGGCGATCAGCTTCACAAAATAGGTATTGATATATCGAAGTGCCTCTACAAATGCCGGATAGTCCTCATCCGTTTCAAGCAGTTCATCATTTCCAGCCATGCCATTTGCAAATATCATAACGGTGTCATTCGTTGAGGTATCCCCGTCGACGGATAACATATTATAAGTATCTATGACATCATTTCGCAGCGTTTTCTGCAATAACTCCTGACTGATATTCAGATCTGTTGTCAGAAATCCAAGCACTGTTCCAAGATTCGGATTGATCATACCGGAGCCTTTACACATACCACCAACCGTAACTGTCTTACCCTTGATCCATAGTTTTACTGCAATCTCTTTTTTATACACATCCGTTGTCATGATCGCCTCTGCTGCATGACTTCCACTCTCTAAATCATCGGAAAGCATTCCGGAAAGTTCATGTATTCCATACGCGATCGTATCCATCGGAAGTCTTATACCTATTACTCCGGTCGATGCAACTGCAATCTGATCGGCCGATATCTGAAGTTCTGACGCTACAAGCTCTGTCATGTGTTCTACATCCTGATTTCCCGCTTCTCCTGTACATGCATTTGCCACTCCACTGTTTACAACCAATGCCTGACATAATCCTTTATTGTCACATAATTTCCTGTCCCACATAACAGAAGCCGCCTTGACCATATTCTGTGTAAATACACCTGCTGTCTTTGCCGGACATTTGCTGACAAGCAATGCCATATCTTTCTTTTTTTTATTCTTTCTTATTCCGGCATGCATACCTGCTGCCAGAAAGCCGATTGGAGCTGTCACTCCACCAGAAATGATCTCCATACCGATCACCGCCTTATATCATCTGTTCTTCCACGATGTCTGCCGTCATTACTCTTTTATGGAAATACCGGAGCCATCAGCAGTCCTTCTTCTTCAGGGAGTCCAAACATGATATTCATATTCTGAACTGCCTGACCTGCTGCACCCTTTACCAGATTATCAAGCGCTCCCATAGCAATGATACGTCCGGTTCTCTCATCGATCTTGAAGTTGACATCTACATAATTGCTGCCCTCTACCCAACGTGTCTCAGGACACACATCCTTGTCAAGGACACGGACAAATCTCTCATTTGCATAATATTTGTCATATGCAGCACGAACAGTGTCGTAATCTGCTTTTTCTTTTAATGAAGCATACGCTGTAACCAGAATACCACGGTTCATCGGAACCAGATGTGGTGTGAAATTGATCATGATCGGACTGCCATATGCATATCCAAGCTGTTCTTCAATCTCCGGTGTATGACGATGTGTCGTTACTCCATATGCCTTAATGCTTTCATTTA
>ERZ808242.961-NODE-961-length-18398-cov-4.996456_pt1 | contig 18398 bp, 16 predicted proteins | sample MGYA00521244_ERZ808242 | MGnify/ENA primary metagenome ERZ808242 (study PRJEB31516, sample SAMN03275573) | gut metagenome | biome: mammalia-associated habitat; material: feces | host: Papio cynocephalus | place: Kenya | collected 2012-07-27 ... | reverse complement strand
TGCGCCCCTTCCACCATTACGCACTTCGCACTTCGCATTACGCATTCCTATTATTTCTTAACCGGATCATATGTCTCAATATATATTTCTCTAAACAGTCGTTTCCCCGTTTCGGTTTTATAGAGCCGATTGTACAGGGCTTGGTTCTGTTTGTCGCTGGCACCGTCTTCATACTGGTTCACCAACATATCCGCTTCGGCCAGAATCTGCGCATCGGGACCGTCAATGGAGCCGTAGGAATGGTGGTGTGCAATGAGCCAGCAAATGCGATCGATATCTTCCGGTGCGAAATGGAGACGGGTCAGCATGGGCCGCGCTTCCGCCGGTCCCAATTCTTGCTGAATCATCCCATCATTTCTGCCATACTTGATTTCGCCCTGGTGAATGCCGATGTCATGCACATAGGCCGCCGCTTCCAGGATGAACTGGGTATGGGCGTCCAAACCTTCTTCCAGCCCGATCTGACGCGCAAAGGCATGTACTTTCAGAAAGTGATGAATTCGTTTCGCATCGCCCCGGTCATAATGAATCATGGCCTCGCATAGTGTCATCAATGTATCCATAGTAGTATTCTCCTTTGTACAATATTGAAATTTACTTCATTATACTATACTTAAATACGTAATGCGAAGTGCGTAGTGCGTAATGATGGCCAGCGAGCGCACCATATTGCTCTTATAGGAATTTTTTTACAAATCCCAAAGCCCTTTTCTATATGCTCGCTGTTTCAATTTAACAATTCACGGCTAACTTTATAAAAAAGGGTATTGGGGCGCTTCCAAATTTAACGCGCCCCTTCCACCATTACGCACTACGCACTTCGCATTACGCATTCATTATAAAAAGACCTACGAGACACACGCCTCATAGGTCTTTTTCCATTTGCGTCAATTATTTAGCCAGTTTAGCTGCTACAGCACTGGTTACATCGGTGCCACCGTCAACCACTGCACCCTGTTCGAGAATGACATCCAGGCCTTTTTCCTGACGAACGGACTGGATAGCTTTCATGATATCAGAGAGAATCGGCTGCATGGTGGATCTTTCTTTCTGGTCCAGGTCACGCTGGATTTCGGTTGCGATCTGCTGTTTTTCCTGGTCGGTCTTGCCAGCACTGCGGCTGTTGAAGTTTTCCTGTGCCTTCTGGGCAGCGTTCTTCATATCCAGCTGGGCTTTCTGCATCTTTGGATGAGCCTGCAGAAGTGCATTGGAATTGACGAAACCAATGCCAGCAGCAGAAGCAGAGAACATAGCGCCGAAGCCAATCATACCAGCAGCAATAGCTGCGATTGCTTTATTCATTTTCATAGTATTTCCTCCTGTAAACGTCCCAAGTTATGGGAACTACGAGTATGCCTTAATTCTAATCTAATCGTTTCAGAGTGTCAATGGTGTAGAATGCAAAATATGCAATTCCTTATGATTTATTTATCATCGAATGGTAAAGGGTATGATTCTGCTGACTTGGTATGCCTTACATGGAAAAGATACGGCTTGTCAAAAGGTTATTATTCTACTGACTTAGTAGACCTCACATGGAAAAGATACAGTTTATCAAGGGGTTAAAAGGGTTATAAGGGTTATACGACTACAGATAGCTTCATCCCCTTGTATAACCCTGCAACCAGCCTTGTAAATTTCCTATGACACAGCAGGAAGCTCCTCAACAATAACCTGCCCGAAGGGCTACCCCTTACGCAAACCGTGACATAACCATGTGACGCCATAGTAAAAGGCGTCAACAATACCCCTTGACTCAGCACATATCCTTCCTAAAGACTCTACGCCAATCTCCTATGCGTCGCTCTTCGCTTCCAACGCCGCAGTCTCTGCTTCTTCCGCCATGGCCTGGTGGGCTTCTTTCAGGGCCGCTTCTCTGACTTCTTCTTTCTTTTCCTTTTTCTTGGTGAAATGGGAAATCACTTCAGGCACCATGTTCAGCACTTTATCGATGGTGCCGTTGGCAGTGGCATTTTTGATGGAGAACAGTTCCACCCGTTCGCCTTTCATGATGAGCACGGCGGTGGGGGTCACTTTGCCGCCTCCCGCACCGCCGGTGGTGGTATTTCCATGGGTACCCGTGCCGAAGCCGAAGGAAATATCGACAAACGGAACGATGGTGGCATCGCCTAAGTAAATGGGCTGTCCGACCACCGATTCGGTGGTGACCATCTTTTTAAAATCTTCAAAAATCTGTTTTCTTGCTTCATCATTCATGGTGGGTGCCCCCTTGTCTAAAATGCCAGAACTGTCTGGCTTCTTTGGAAATGATCAATTTTAAAACTATATATAAGAGGTAAAGTGGAATGATTCGTCCCCGGCCTCCGCCGGTGATATCGATCACTTTATCTAAATAATTCCAAACGATACCGCTAGTCTCTTTTTGGAAAAAGGCGGCGGTCATGCCGCAAAGAAGGCCGGTCTCCATGGGGTCCCCGGTGCCAAATTCGCCTTCGATGGTCCATCGCTTGGGCCAGCCGTGGGAGATACAATCACTCACGGCACAAAAGACCTTTTCCACCAATCCATTATGCAGGGCAAATCGGAATTGTTCCCCATGAGAGGGATGGTCGGCCGTTTCCTCTTCTTCCGAGCTTCCCAGGAAATATTTCGCTCCGTCCTGGTGGTTGGTTTCTTCTTCGCTGTGTTCCGCCTGTTTTTGGTGGGCCGCTTCGGCTTTTCGCACCATATCCGCCATCACGGAAGCATCTAATTCTTCCTCTTCATCGTCATCGGCAAAGTCAAAGGTGAGTTTCTTTTTCCAAAGCCCTAGCAATACAATGACCTGGATGGAAAACTCCCATTTCTTTACAGAGAAACGATACCCCACCGGGAGAAGCAGCACCAGAAGCAATAGGCCTACCACTGCGGCCACTACGGTTCCTATCATACGATGCCATAGAGGCTGGCCAATTCCTGTGCCGCCTCTCTCACCTCCTTCACCAGGTAAGCCGGTGAAAGAATCTTCGCCGCCGGCGCTTTCTTCAAAGTCCACGCTTTCAAAGCGTCGGTCTGCACCACCACTTCCACGACGACTTTATCCTGACTGGCCGAAACCAAATGGGCCGCTTTGCCGAAATCCAGTACAATGTCACTCATGAGACGCCGATCGGCCTCAAAGGTACATGTTTCCAGACCCCCCGCATGAACCCCCTGGTAGGCCATCAGGAAATCGGACAATTTTTCTTCCTTCGCCTGGCTTTCCAGTTGCTTCTGCAGCCGGGCCGGGGCCTCCAGTATTTCCAAGCTCGCGATCATTTCCACATAGAACGCAGAAATTTCCTCACTGCCCTCTTGGTTGCCCAGCAAATAATAGCGCCCGTCCGACGCAATGAGCTGGTAAGGACTCACCTCATACCGCTTGTCCTCCCCGGAAGGGGTGTAGTTGTGATGTTTCTTTCCGTCCGCTTCATAATGGTCGTAAAAGAAACGAAGCCGTTTCTTCTCTCGAATCGCTTCCGAAACCATTGCCAGAAGGGGCTCGTAATCCACCACTTTGCTCGGAGCAGGCAAATTTTTCACACAGCCCTTTCCATCTTCAAAAGTGCAGATTTGTAATTTTTTCAACTTCTCCGCCAACTGCTTGATTTGTTGGGCCGGCAGGTGAGAGAAATAGAGCAAATCGATGAGACATTTCAAATCATCGGAGGACAGCACATGGTCCCAGTACCAATCCAAAGATAGCCTGGTTTCCTTGCCATTCACCATGCGCGGCACCTCGCGGCACTTCACCGGAATCCCTGCCTCCCGCAAACGGGACAGATTGCGGCCAATGGACTTGCGGCTCACCGTCATGCCGTAGGTTGCTTCTACATGGTTCATGATTTCCTGCTGCGTCAAAGGATGGTCTTTGTCAGACTCCCGCAGCAGCACCTGGATGATACGCACAATAGACATCTTGCTGCCACTGTCACTGATGGTTGTCATATGTCTCACCTCCTTAATTACAGGTTACTCAAGTTGCTCAGGTTGCTAAAGGTCGCTCAGGGTTCTTAGGGTTCTTAGGGTTCTACTCCATTGAAAATCTAATGATTCCCTCGAAACCAGAACCTTTCGATACACCTATCATCTCCCTGTTTTTACAGCCGCACCACCGCTACAGAACCTTCCAATGCACATTTCCTCTCCATATTTCTCTAACTATACCACTGCGACAGAACCTTTGCATGCACACTCCGTCTTCCATGTTTCACCAACCACGCCATCGCTACAGAACCTTTACATGAACACTGCCTCTCCATGTTCCATTAGCCATGCCACCGCTATAGAACCTTTTTCACCACGAAATCGCTCACCGAAGAGCACCAACGTACCAAGGGCATCAAAACGGCCAATACGCCGCAGCGATGGAGTAGCCAGTGCACGATTCCTGCGATGGTAACGCCGCCGATGAGATCGGTGGGATAGTGCATCCCCGCAAAGACGCGGGAAAAGGCCAAAATCCCTGCCAGAACGGTCATGAGTTTCGACCCAGGCATATGCATTTCCAACAGTTCCAGCACCACCACGGCCCCATTCATGGTGTGGTTACTGGGAAATGATGCATTGGCTTTATGGCCCGTGAAATTCCAAATCCGCCAGTCCTGGGTAAAAGGACGCTTGCGGAACCAGATTTTTCCAATACCGTAAGAAATCACCGAAGCGATGCACACGCCCAAAAAGGCAAGTATGCAGCAACTTCTCCGTTTTTCCCTATCTTTCCCCGGCATGAACCACAGCAAAAGGCCATAAATCACGAAAGCCCAATGGCCATAGCGGGTAATCAGGTCCATCATCAAATCAAAGCGACGCACCGGTCCAGCCATACCATTGATTTTTCGTACTATATATAGATCAAGATTCATTTTTACTATTTTCCAACTCCTTGCTAAAACAGGTGGCTCAGGTTTCTAAGGTTTCTCAAGTTTCTAAGGTTAAATGAGTCACTAACGAAAATAAACGCAGCGACTTGGCTCCCTGCCGGGCAATGTCATTAAGTTAAGCAAAATATGCAGCGATACCTTTCGTGGGAAAGGTTCTTAAGGTTCTAAGGGTTCTAAGGGTTCTTAGGTTTCTCGAATGATCCTATAAATGCTAGCGTTATCATCTCATTTGAGAATCGTGAGAACCTTCAGAACCCTTAGAACCTTAAAAGCCCTTTAACTTCCAACGGAATCATACCTATTGATACAAATCCTTAACTTAAGGGCATTACCCGACGAGGGAGATAACCGCTAATTTCCTTCCCGCTACCGTCAAAATCCTCATTGCTAGCCACCAATTACTAGTCACCAGTCACCAGTCACCAGTCACCAGTCACCAGTCCACCATAAAACTATTTTTCCTTCCGTTCCATAGCTTCCTTCTTTTTCTTTTCCGCTTCTTCTAAATAGCCACTTCGACGAAGAATCATGGCAATAATGGCCACGATGGATCCAAGCAGAATGAAAGTATTCATTAATGTAAAGCCATCGCCCCAACCAATACGGAAAATCCCATATCCCAGGACGAGGAACAGCAGGGAATCTTGAAATTTAGAAAACATAGGTCTCTCCTTTTCTTTTCGATAAACTATATCATCTTAACAATAATAGGATTTCCCGTTTCAGTCAAGTCATATTTTATCAAAAGGTTATCCGTGCTGATTCCGTTAGATACATTATCTATTTAAGGCAACGGCCAAAAGGTTATTATTCTACAGACTTCAATAGTCTACCAGATGGAAAAATACCGCCTGCATCAAGGTTATAGAAGGTTATTATGCTGGATTTTTATAACCCTTTATAACCTTTTATAACCTTGGTATGAGCGGTATTTTTCTTTGTTAGACTATCTATTTCTGTAGAATAATAACCTTTTGACAGTTGACTTGAATGAACAATGCATCTAACGGAATCACCACATGCCACATTCCTAACTCCTCACTAAAGCAAAAAGAGCCACGGCGCAATGATTTCTCATTCCGTCGTGACTCCACAGCATTAGCAAGTATGGCATTCTTCGTAGAGGCCTTTTTCTTTCAACAGGTCGATGAAGGTTTCTCCGATATGGGCCACCGTTTCGGCTACCGGAATGCCCACCGCATTGAGAGCGGCAATTTTTTCAGCAGCGGTTCCTTTGCCGCCGGAAATAATGGCACCCGCATGGCCCATGCGTTTTCCTGGAGGTGCCATGCGGCCAGCGATGAAGGCAGCCACCGGTTTCTTCATATTTTCATGAATCCATTTGGCTGCCTGTTCTTCGGCGGTACCACCGATTTCCCCAATCATAAGAACCGCTTTGGTATCTGGATCGTCGTTGAACAGTTTCAGGGCGTCGATGAAGTCGGTGCCTTTGATGGGGTCGCCGCCGATACCGATGGCGCTGGTCTGGCCGATGCCTGCATTGGTGAGCTGGAAAGTGGCTTCGTAGGTCAATGTACCGGAGCGGGATACCACGCCCACATGCCCTTTTTTGTAAATTTGTCCAGGGATGATGCCGATATTGGCTTCGTCAACGGAAATGAGACCCGGGCAGTTCGGTCCGATGAGGCGGGTTTTCTTGCCCACCATGTAACGGTGTACTTTGACCATATCTTCTACCGGGATATGTTCGGTAATGCAAACCACCAGTTCCAGACCTGCTTCGACAGCTTCCAGAATGGCGTCGGCCGCAAACGGAGCGGGCACGAAAATGACAGAAGTGGTGGCTTTGGTTACAGCCACAGCGTCACGAACCGTATTGAATACCGGCACACCGCAGCACACTTCGCCAGCCTTTCCCGGAGCGGTGCCGCCCACGATATTTGTGCCATATTTCTGCATCTGTTCCGTATGGAAACGGGCGGCCTTGCCAGTAATGCCCTGCACGATAACCTTTGTGTCTTTATGAATTAATACACTCATGATATTCTCCTATACGTTATATCTAACATGGAAGTGAAAACTGTTCAGTCACATAGTTAGAAGTGAGAAGTTAGAAGTGAGAAATGGTGGTGGCGGCGCACAATTCAAATAGCGCCGCAATAATAATATAAAAAGGAGTATTGGGGCGCTTTCAAATTTTATGCGCCCCTTCCACCATTTCTAACTTCTCACTTCTAACTTCTCACTGCTTTTTTGCTAGTTTAATTGCCAACTTCGCCCCTTCGTCCATAGAGGCTGCGGGATAGAGGTTCTTAATATTGGCTTTCTGCAGGATGTCTCTGCCGATTTCTACATTTCTGCCTTCCAGACGAACCACCACCGGAATTGGGAATTCTTCTTTTCCGCCGGACAGGAGGGCTGCGGCTTCTACGATACCGGTCGCAATGACATCGCACTTATTGATGCCGCCGAAAATATTGATCAAAATGCCATGGACCTGGTCATCTTCCAACATAATCTTGAAAGCGGCCACGATTTTTTCTGGAGTAGAATCACCGCCTACATCCAGGAAGTTGGCCGGTTCGCCGCCGTTTTCTTTGATGATATCCACGGTAGCCATAGCGAGGCCTGCCCCATTGACCATGCAAGCCACGTCGCCGCCCAGGTTGACGTAGTTCAGTCCTTCTGCAGCCGCTTCTCTTTCCTTCTGGTCTTCTTCGGTGATATCGCGGAGTGCCACGATTTCCGGATGACGGGACAGTGTGCTGTCATCGAAATTGAGTTTCGCATCCAGCGCCATGACGTCATTTTCTTCGGTCACAACCAGCGGATTTACCTCTGCCAAAGAGCAATCTTTATCTACAAAGACGTTGTAGAGATATTTCATGAAAGTCGCTGCTTTCTTGATGGTTGGCTTTTCAAAATGAAGGGCATAGGCCATGCGCTGGGCCTGGAAATCAGCCAAGCCAATGACTGGGTCAATGTATTCCTTAATAATCTTTTCAGGAGATTCGGCTGCCACGTCTTCGATGGACATGCCGCCCGATTCAGAGCCCATCATGACTACACATTCTGCCTGACGGTCCACCACAAAGGAGAGATAATATTCTTTCTTAATATGGCAGCCTGCTTCGATGAGAAGACGGTTCACCTTCTTGCCTTGCGGGCCGGTTTGACGGGTCACCAACGTGCTTCCCAGCAGCTGCTTCGCATATTTCCGTACTTCATCCAAGCTGCGAGCCAGTTTGACGCCCCCTGCTTCCCCGCGACCGCCGGCATGAATCTGTGCTTTCACTACCACCACAGGGGTATCCAGACGCTTCGCATTTTCCACCGCATCTTCGACGGTAAATGCCGGATAGCCTTCCGGAACGTGGATGCCATATTCCCGCATGATCTGCTTACTCTGGTATTCATGGATATTCATAAATATTGACTCCCTTCTCAAAAGAAGAAAAGCAAAAAGAAATCCTCTTTCTGCTTTCGGATATTCTTTTTATATACATTGATTGATATCATGTACAATTTATGGAAATAATTATACCACTATTCTTTATTGTAAAAAAGAGGTATGCATAATTGGAAATTAAACAACCCCATACTATGCGTTTGGTGCATAGCATGGGGTTGTGTTAAGGTGACTGGGGACTGGTGACTGGTGACTGGAGGGTGAGTAGCTAGGGATTGGTAGCTAGGCCCTAGGAATTAGGAAATAACGATTAACGGTTAACAGTTAACGGTTAACGGTTGACGGTTCCCCGTCACTAGTCACCAGCCACCAACTTCCCCAAATTCATACAATTACCAGATTGACTCTATTTTAACCAAGCGATATGATAATGACAATTTCAGAATTGTATGTACAACAATGTAGCTGGTGACTCGTGACTCGTGATTAGTAGCTAGGCCCTAGGGATTAGGACATAACGGTTAACGGTTAACCGTTAGCAATTACCAGTCACCAGTCACTAGTCACCAGTCACTCCTAACTAACAAAGAGAGGAAAAACATGCCCATCAATTCATTCGACCATTACCCTCTATCCTGGAAACCGGACAAGGAAAAATTGACAAAACCCTATTATCTCTCTTTGACCCAAGACCTGGAGCAGCGAATCCAATCGGGGGAACTTCTGGAGGGGACGAAACTTCCGCCCCAAAGAGAGCTGGCCGATTATTTAGACCTAAACTACACCACCATCACTAGGGTCTATAACATGGCGAAGAAAAAAGGACTTGTCTATGGCATCGTCGGCCGCGGCACTTTTGTAGCGCCTCATGCTTCCGGAGATATCACCATCGCCGAACGGGTCATTTCCAGCGATGTGATCGAACTCAGCTTTGTCAGCGGATTTTCCGAATACAGTGCCCCCGTAGCGGACGCATTGCGGCGGGTGGTGAAAAAGAGTTATCTCAAGCAACTCCTAGATTACAGCTATATTCGCGGTCATCCCCATCACCTATCCGCCGGTCATCGCTGGTTGTCTCAAATGGGAATTCACACCGATCCAGACCACATGTCCATCTTCACAGGAGCCGAAAATGCTTTGACCGTAGCTTTGACCTCTTTCTTCCGGGCCGGCGATACCATTGCCGTAGACGAATACACTTACAGCAATTTCATTGAACTTTGCCATATGCTGAGTCTCCATCTCCTTCCTATTGCCGGAGACAACCAGGGCATGAAACCCGATGCATTGGCCAAAGCGTGCAAAACGCAGAACATCCAAGGCATCTATCTCATGCCCGGCGGGGCCAATCCGACCAATATTTTCATTTCCCCCGCCCGGCGGAAACGATTGGCCCAAATCATCACGAGCCACCATCTCACACTGATCGAAGACGATTTGTACGGTTGGCTAGAAGGCGCCACCGGCCATCCCACACCGCCGCTCTTTGAATATCTCCCCTCCCGGGCTTTCTATATCTGCGGCACCACGAAAAATCTTTGCCCCGGCCTGCGCATCGCCTTTTCCGCCTATACCGACGATTTGAAAGAAACGGTGCTCCACGGTCTTTCCAATATGAATATCAAAACCTCGTCACTGGATGCGGAAGTGATCACCGAACTGATTCTCTCCGGCGACGCCTATCCGCTGGTACACCATAAAATCGAACTAGCCAAAGAAGCCTGCGCCCTCTTTGATTCCATATTTCCGGGCGTGCAAGAAGGAGTCCTCAGCTATTTCCGCTGGCTCCCCATCCCAGGGCACAAGAAATATGACATCGTCGAGCAAGAACTGTACCAACGAGGCGTCCACGTGTACCACTCCGGCCGCTTCCAAGTCGCCCCAGAAGCCAAACAAAATTATCTCCGCATCTCCCTGTGTTCTGCAGGAAATATAAAAAAACTGCGAAAAGGACTGCTGATTATAAAGGAGTACATATCTGGTGACTAGTGACTGGTGACTAGTGACTGGGGATTGGGAAATATGATTCTATCTACCAAGGCACTAGCGTCTTATCTCCCCCGCCGGGGGAGAATTAAAGAGGGGGCTGCTCTTGCGGTTTACCTCACCATGAACATATCACGCATGCTCGGTGACATCCACAGTAGCGGTAAGTAAGTTCACACCGCTTTTATCGCCCCCGTCGGGGGAGATGCCGAAGGCAGAGGGGGATGCTCTTGCGATTTACTTCACCATGAACACCTCACGCGAACCCGGTGACATCCACCGTAGCGGTAGTACCGCTAGTGTAACGCGATATACCGCTAGGAGCGGGCATTACCAATATGGCAAGAGAAACATAGTATTTCATCCCGCTAGAGCTGCCCCCTTTGGTAGGCAAGCCTACCACCTTCCCCCCCAAAGGGGGGACTATACAAAGTGTAAACTAACTTAGAAAGGAAACAACAACATGTCAAACGAAAAATTGCCATTTACTTCTGATTACATGGAAGGATGCCATCCTGCCATTTTGCAGCGTCTTTCCGAAACGAATCTGCTGCACACCGCCGGATACGGCACGGACTCCATTTGCGAATCGGCTAGAGAAAAAATCCGCGCGGCTTGTGCTTGTCCAGAAGCGGAAGTGAAATTCTTAATTGGGGGCACCCAGACCAATGCCACGGTCATCGATTCTCTGCTCCATGCTTACGAAGGAGTCGTTGCCGCCGACAGCGGCCATGTGAATGTCCATGAAGCGGGCGCCATCGAATGGGGCGGTCACAAAGTACTGGCACTTCCTTCCAAAGAAGGAAAGCTCACCGCCGACACCATCGACAAGTACATCACCGATTTCTACCAGGATGAAAACTGGGAACACATGGTAGCACCGGGCATGGTCTATATTTCCCAGCCCACCGAATGGGGCACTTTGTATTCCTTAGAAGAACTGACCGCCATTTCGACCGTGTGCCACAAACACCACATTCCGCTCTTCGTCGATGGCGCCCGCTTGGCCTATGGCCTGGGCAGCAGCGACAATGATGTGACCCTGCCAGACTTGGCGAAACTGTGTGATGTATTCTACATCGGCGGCACGAAATGCGGCGCTCTTCTGGGCGAAGCAGTGGTCATTCCTGACCCGCACCGAATTCCCCATTTCTTCACCCTAATCAAACAGCACGGCGCCCTTCTTGCCAAAGGAAGAGTGCTGGGCATCCAGTTCGATGAACTTTTCAAAAATGACCTGTATTTCCAAATCGGAAAACAGGCAGACCTTTTTGCAGAAGAAATCAAAGAAGCACTGACGAAAAAAGGACTCCCCCTCTACTTCGATTCTCCCACCAATCAGATTTTCTTCACCATTGAAAATCACCAGATGGAAAAACTTTCCGAAACCGTCAACTTCGGATTCGGCTGCAAAGCCGACGACACCCACAGCATCATCCGCTTCTGCACCAGCTGGACGACCAACGCTAGCGATGTGGCGGCTCTTGTCAAGATCATTGAAAACTTATAATTCCAACCAAAGGGTATCAGAAATGATTTCACAGGATACATTAGGCATTTAATCCAACTGTCAAAAGGTTATTATTCTGCTGATTTAGGCAATCTAACAACGATAAAATACCGCCTACTTCAAGGGTATAAAAGGTTATGGTTTAACGTAACCCCTTTTACCCCCGAGGTAAGCGGTATTTTATATTGGTCTCCAATGGTATGTAGAAAATATAACCAATCCATTCATGTGCCAATAGACACTAACGGTTTCATCGTACCGTCATTTCGACCAATCCTATTTGTGCTTAATGATGAATAAGGTATGAAATGAGATGTGCCCCTGAGTGGAGAAATCTCTCCTACACATCCAGTTTCATGCCTCCTACATCATCAAGCACAAATACGACCGGTCGAAATGACGGTATAGATAATACCGCTATCCTTAACAATAGCCATGATACGGAAAAAAATGAAGTCCCAGAAATCTATCATCAATATTTACACTTACGGTAAGCACATAACCTTATATACCCCTTTTAACCTAGTCGCAAGCGGTAAACGGTGTATGTTAGAAATGGAATTGTGCAGAATAATAACCTTTACAAAAATTTGCTTTTTCTCCTCCCATACTTTACACTATATACAATATAAAACATTTCGTTTCTTATTAGACAATACAAAAAGGGGAGACATTATACCATGGACCGCAGACAACAGAAAACACGGATGGCTATTTTTGATGCCTTCAGTGCGTTATTATCCGAAAAATCCTATTCCAAAATCACCATTCAGAACATCATCGACCGGGCGAATATTGGCCGCAGTACGTTTTACGCCCATTTCGAGACCAAAGATGATTTGTTGGAAGAAATGTGTCACGAACTTTTCGACCACATCATCGATGGCGTCATGAATGACAACCACACCAGCGACCCCCACATGGCCCCAGGCGAACCGGATCCTGTGTTCTGCCACCTGCTGCAGCACATCCAAGCCAACACGAATCACGTCAGAGACCTGCTCACGTCAGAAAGCTCCGATTTCTTCCTCCGCTATTTCAAAGCCAGCCTTTCCACGCTGATTGCCAATTACCTGCTGAAAGACCATCCACTATCCGGCAAAGTACCAGAAGATTTCCTCCTGAATCACATCTCCGGCAGCTTCGTAGAAATGGTCCAGTGGTGGGTCAGAAATAAGATGAAACAGACGCCGGAAGAACTCAATGCGTATTTCCAGTCTGTCATATTTCCCGTTTTATGATACAAAACTGATTGCGTCATTTAGCATTATAACGAAAACGCATAAAAGGTTATGATTCTGCAAATTCCTATCGTTTAACAAAGCAAAAAATCCGCTACCAACAAGGTTATAAGGGGTATAAAAGGTTATGCCTCTATGATAGTAACCCTGTATAACCCCAATGGTAGCGGATTTTTCATTGTTACTCTATCAAAATCTGTAGAATAATAACCTATTAGCTATCCATTTAAATGAAAAGTGAGATAAAGTATTTCATCGATAGAATAACCTTTTATAAAATTGCGGTGCTTCCAAATTTTATGCGCCGCCACCACCATTCCTCATTCCTCATTTCTCATTCCTCATTGCCTTTATAAAAAGTCTCTACCCAAGAGTTTTATTTTACGCTATAATAGTAAAAATTAATTGGTCATAGTCGTGACTGGTGCCTAGGTTATACTTTTTCTAGTCACTAGTCACCTATTTTCATCGAAAATTAACTTGACCAAAAAGGACAAAAGGGGTATATTTTACCTTAATATCTTTGTCCCTATATTTTTTTATTCAAGGAGGAAATAATGGCAACCTATATTAATGAACCGGCACATACCTTCAACGAATATCTTCTCATTCCAGGATATTCCGATTGTAACTGCATCCCAGCAAATGTTTCTCTGAAAACTCCACTGGTAAGATACAAAAAAGGCGAAGAACCGGCTATTACATTAAACATTCCTATGGTATCTGCAATTATGCAGGCTGTCTCCGGTGAAAAACTGGCAGTGGAACTGGCTAGAAACGGCGGCGTTTCTTTCATCTATGGTTCTCAGACACCTGAAGAAGAAGCAGCCATGGTTGCCAGAGTCAAAGCACAGAAAGCAGGATTCGTTCCGTCTGACTCCAATCTTTCTCCAGAAAATACCTTAGCCGATGTACTGGCCCTAAAAGCCAAGACCGGCCACTCCACCATCGCAATCACCGAAGATGGCACTTCCAACGGCAAACTGGTGGGTATCGTTTCCTCCAGAGACTACCGCGTAAGCCGTATGGACAAGAGCGAAAAGATTAAAAATTTCATGACCCCAGCAGACAAACTGGTGAAAGCCACCTACGGCATCACCCTGTCTGAAGCCAATGACATCATCTGGGACAACAAAATCAATTCCCTGCCGGTCCTCTACGAAGACGGCCGCCTCTATGGTTTCGTATTCCGCAAAGACTACGATTCCCATCAGGAAAACCCGAACGAAATGCTGGACGCCCAGAAACGTTTCATCGTTGGCGCTGGTATCAACTCCAGAGACTACGCAGAACGAGTACCGAAACTGGTAGACGCAGGCGCTGATGTACTGTGCATCGACTCCTCCGAAGGTTTCTCCGAATGGCAGAAAATCACCATCAACTGGATCCGTGAACGGTACGGCGAAAACGTCAAAGTAGGCGCTGGCAACGTCGTAGACCGCGAAGGCTTCCTGTTCCTCGCAGAAGCAGGCGCTGATTTCGTCAAAGTCGGCATCGGCGGCGGTTCCATCTGCATCACCCGTGAAACCAAAGGCATCGGCCGTGGCCAGGCTACCGCACTCATCGAAGTCTGCCAGGCAAGAGATGAATACTACAAGAGAACCGGCATTTACGTACCGGTATGCTCCGATGGCGGTATCGTATACGACCACCATATCACCTTGGCTCTCGCTATGGGCGCTGACTTCGTCATGCTGGGCAGATACTTTGCTCGCTTCGATGAATCCCCGACACAGAAGAGAACCGTCGGCGGCACCGTCGTGAAGGAATACTGGGGCGAAGGTTCCAATCGTGCTAGAAACTGGGGCCGTTATGACCTGGATGGTTCCAAGAAACTGGCCTTCGAAGAAGGGGTTGATTCCTACGTACCATACGCTGGTCCACTGAAAGAAAACGTAGCTAAGACCTGCGCTAAGATCAAAGCCACCATGTGTAACTGCGGCGCTATCACCATCCCGCAGCTCCAGGAAAAAGCCAAACTGACCCTCGTATCCGCTACCTCCATCGTAGAAGGCGGCGCTCACGACGTCATCAGAAAAGAAAAAGACAGCTCCGACAGATAATCAGAGCATTGAAAAACTCCCGCTTCGGCGGGAGTTTTTTGTTTGGGATGACATCGCTTGTTCTGAAACAATGCGTAATGCGAAGTGCGTGGTGCGTAATGGTGGAAGGGGCGCATCAAGTTATATAGCGTCCCAATACCCCTTTTTATAAAATAGATGTTAAGGAAACGGTACTACCTCCAGCGTCATTTCGACCGGTCGTATTCGTGCGAAATGGTATAAATGGATTGAAATGAGATGCGCCCCTTAGTGGAAAAATCTTATCAGCACAAGCGGCAAGGGCTAAAAGAAACATCCCATTACGGCTTAATCACCCAAACGATGCAGCTTGCTATAACATACCATCTCACTTCGCTCGAGAAGCCGTCTCGTTGCTATGATTTGATACAGAACGTTTTTCTCCAGCGTCATTTCGACCGACGGGATTTGTGCAAAATGACACTGCAGAGTAGTTCGGTACTATGTTAGACAGAAGTGGAGAAATCTCAACTCTCCAGCGGAATTTTATCCAGCTGAACTGAACCATAACGGAATGGCTCAGTTGTCACCATTTCCGCTACTGCGTTGAGATTTCTCCACTTTTGTCTAACATAGTACTGGACTGCACTGCATCAACACCAAACACAAATCCCATCGGTCGAAATGACGCTAGAGATGATATCGCTTTTCTTACCAATGGCATGGTATGAAAAGAGTGATCCCCCACGGACCTATCATTGACATAAAATACGGTCTAGCAATAACTACTAGCAAAACGAATGGCAATTTTACAGCAGAGAACGTTCAAAATCATCCATCAAGTGCTTCTTTCAATGTATCCATACTGGTATAACCAGGTACATCAGACTCTTTAGAAATACGGCGAGCTTCTGCCATAGCCTGTAATGTTTGTTTAGAATAGCGAAGAACACTTTCTTGCAATTTGTTATCTTCATCGACAGAAACCTGATTCGGAACTGTATCCATAAAAATCACCAACCTTTATCTCCGTGATTGTATTATACACGATTGTCTCAAGTTTCCCACCAGAAAAATAATGTTACCTTTTGATAAAAGCTATAATTGAGCAAGCAAAAAAGGACTCGGTCGAAATAGCCACATTTCACCAAGTCCTTTTTATTTTTAAAAACTTTGCGGCGCTTCCAAACTTTATGCGCCGCTACCTTCATTACGCACTACGCACTTCGCATTATGCGCTATTCCTTAGGTGCCGGATAGAACGTCACCCCGTGTTTTCCATGTTCTTTCGTATAGTACAGTGCCTGGTCCGCATCGGTGAACTGGCTCTTCCCTGGATTCTTCCGGTCTGTAAAGGCCACACCGACACTCAAAGAAACAGCAGGCAAGCCGTCCGTCGGATGGGACAGTTTTTCGTTGATAGCGTTAATTCGATCCACTACGGTATGTGTCAAATCGCTGGTCATTTCTACCATGATGACCGCAAATTCATCGCCGCCGATACGGCAGATGTAATCGATATCACGGAAGGTTTCCAGCAGCAAGCGGGATACCTTTTTCAGGATTTCATCCCCCACCGCATGACCGTTGTTATCATTGACCAATTTAAAAATATCCACATCGATCAAAATCAAAGCGAAATCTTTTTTGTCTTTTTCATATAAACTGAAAATCTGGTTGTAAGAGCCACGATTCAGCAAATCAGTCAACGGATCGTGCTCTGCCTGGTGTTTGATAAGTCTCTGCCGTTCTTCGTTTTCCTTATAAATCCGATTATAAGTTTTGCCCAATTTTTCCAGCTCATAGGCCCCACCGACGGACAGCAGGGAATCTTTTTCGATATCCTTGTTGTAACGAAGCAGGGGCTTCACAATCCAATGACGCATCACGAGACACAGCGAAAGCATCATCAGGGCAAAAGCCAGCATCCCGGCCAGAATCACAAAGAAAATTTTTGTAAACAAATCGGATGCCCGATTCTGCCGTTCATAAATGAGTTCACTGAAAGCAGAAGCCGCTTCGCCCACCTGGTCAGAAATTTCCGTTTTCGCCGTTTCATAAGCCGGACTAATCACCAAGGTCCGAGCCTTAGCGAGCTTTTCCGCCGAAGACAGACTAGCATCTTCCGGCTTCAACTGCACCTTTCGTATTTCCTCCGGCCAAGTAGAAATATCCGCCCCTTCACTCTCCTCGATGAGCCGCATAGCGTAATACTCTAAATTCATCAAATTTCTGGATGTGGACAGGGCATGACGCAAAGCCTGCAGCGATTCCGAATGGTCGTCCAACTTCGCCAAATCCTGCAACGCTTTTTCTCTGGTTTTGGTCACATCGGCTTCTTCAAAATAAGCAGCGATATATTTCCGATCCCCCGTGGCAGCGGCCAATCGCACCTGCCTGGTCAGAATATCCGACCCTTGCTGCAACTCCTGCACCGCATAGCGGCAGTCGATATAATCCTGCATGGAAGAACGCAGCACCCTATACTGCTGGTGCCCCCACATCGCCATCCCAATAGACGTAACAAACAGTACAATGGTGATGATGGTACTCCATTTACTGATCACCCGTATTTTGATTTTCCCAGCCATAAACATTCCTTCTCTCCCCGCCGGCTCGTGATTCATCTGTTATAGTTCATTTATAATGTTTTTTAGTATTTTATCATGAATTTTTCTCCGATACAAGAAAAATTCATAATAAAATATGTGATGGTTTGGTGACTGGTGACTCGTGACTGGTGACTCGTAGCTAGTAGCTAGGCCCTGGGAATTTTGGAAATATGACTCTATCCACAGAAGCACAAGCGTCTCGCTCGCGTCCCTAATCCCTAGGTCCTAGCTACTAATCCCTGTTTACGACCTCACCTACTAAAAGATATTGCGGCGCTTTATTATTTGATGCGCCGCCACCATCATTTCTCACTTCTAACTTCTCACTAAATCTCTCTTTTCATCCATTTCTCAATGGAACGATACACCACCAAGAACAGCCCCACTTCCATGGGGAAACAAATCACATTCTTGATGAGCCGGCTCACAAAAATCGCCGATGCGGCCTTGTCGTAATACAACACCAACCACAGCGTATTGAGGCCCAGGTGAATCAGAACCATGACCAGCAGAAACGGGATACACACATAAGGAAATTTCACTTTTCTCCCATAGAGGAAATAGCCGAAAATCCAACCGGTCAGAAAATCAGACAGTGTAAATCCAGGAAAGAAAATACTGGTCCCAATGATAGCGGTACCGATCAGATTATCCATGGCCCCCACCAGCCCCGCCTTCCAAGGCCCATAGAGCGCCCCCGCAATGGCAATGGGCAGAAAACCAAAAGTGATGCGCACAAAAGGCGTCTGAATGGCAAATATATAAGATAAAAGTACAGCCAGCCCGGTCAAAAGTC
>ERZ808242.960-NODE-960-length-18412-cov-4.375225_pt1 | contig 18412 bp, 16 predicted proteins | sample MGYA00521244_ERZ808242 | MGnify/ENA primary metagenome ERZ808242 (study PRJEB31516, sample SAMN03275573) | gut metagenome | biome: mammalia-associated habitat; material: feces | host: Papio cynocephalus | place: Kenya | collected 2012-07-27 ... | reverse complement strand
GGAAATACGCTTGCCGGTTCCGTTCCAGCCGGTGTTGACGAGGTAAGCCTTTGCGCCGCTCATCTTCATCTTCTTAACGAGTTCTTCCGCATACTTTGTCGGGGGAAGTTCCAAAAACGCCTGTCCGAAGCAAGCCGAGAAGGTCGGTGTCGGTTCGGTTATGCCTCTTTCGGTACCTGCGAGTTTTGCGGTGAAGCCGGAGAGGAAGTAGTACTGAGTCTGTTCCGGAGTAAGAATGGAAACGGGCGGGAGTACGCCGAACGCGTCCGCGGAAAGGAAGATTACGTTCTTAGCCGCGGGAGCGGAAGAAACGGGGCGAACGATGTTCTTAATGTGGTAGATAGGATAGGAAACGCGGGTGTTCTCGGTTACGGACTTGTCGGCGAAATCGATTTTGCCGTCCTTGTCGAGCGTAACGTTTTCGAGAAGCGCGTCGCGCTTAATCGCATTGTAAATGTCGGGTTCGGAATCCTTGTCGAGGTTGATAACCTTAGCGTAGCAGCCGCCTTCAAAGTTGAATACGCCGTTATCGTCCCAGCCGTGTTCGTCGTCGCCGATCAAAAGACGCTTCGGGTCGGTCGAAAGGGTGGTTTTGCCGGTTCCGGAAAGACCGAAGAATATAGCGGTGTTTTCGCCGTTCAAGTCGGTGTTAGCCGAGCAGTGCATCGAAGCGATGCCTTTGAGCGGGAGGTAATAGTTCATCATGGAGAACATACCTTTCTTCATTTCGCCGCCGTACCAGGTGTTTACGATAACCTGTTCGCGACTCGTAATGTTGAACATAACAGCCGTTTCGGAATTAAGTCCGAGTTCTTTGTAGTTTTCTACCTTCGCTTTGGAAGCGTTGTAAACTACGAAATCAGGCTTAAAAGTCGCAAGTTCTTCTTCTGTCGGGCGAATGAACATATTTTTTACGAAGTGAGCCTGCCAAGCAACTTCTACGATGAAACGGACAGCCATGCGGGTGTCTTTGTTTGCTCCGCAGAAAGCGTCTACAACGAACAATCTCTTGCCGCTGAGTTCTTTGATTGCAAGTTCCTTAACGGCTTTCCAAGCTTCCTCCGTAGCGGGGTGGTTGTCGTTCTTGTACCCCTCGGAAGTCCACCAAACGGTGTCTTTGGAGTTCTCGTCCATAACGATATATTTATCTTTGGGCGAACGACCCGTATAAATACCGGTCATAACGTTGACTGCGCCGAGTTCACTTACCTGACCTTTTTCGTAGCCCGTGAGGTCGGGTCTGGTTTCTTCTGCGTAAAGCATTTCATAAGACGGGTTGTAAACTATTTCGGTCGTACCCGTAATGCCGTACTTGGTTAAATCGAGTTTCTGCATTGTATTACCTCTCATAAGATTTTTTGCTTAAAAAGCGGGCGGCTAAATTCTCACCTTGTGCCGTTCCCTACTTTTCCGTATATATTTTAATGCTAAAATTTGAAAGTGTCAAGCGTAAGAGAACGAAAAGCCGCCGCAATGTGTGAAATTTTTTTCATTTTCGTTATTAAGTTACCCGTTTATGTTCGTTTTATGCGTTTTTGTCTAAAAAACGTGGCGGTGTTTGGGGTGTGTCCGTTGTTTTGCCGTTCATTTGAAAGTTAGTCGCAATTTCGACTAACTTTCAAAAATAGTTTCGTTTAATAGAAAATCGTATAATCCTACGTGATAAATGCCGTTATCGTCGAACCAAGGCTTCATATAAGATTTTGTCACGATTATCTTCTTAAAAAAATCTCTTGTTTCGAGGAAAGGGCGAAGTTCTGTTTTTTCCTTATTTTCCCCGTTTAGCGTTAATGCGGATTGAATATAGTATTTTTTCATTCCTTTATTAACAACGAAATCTATTTCGCATTGCCTTTTATGTCGTTTGCCATCTTCTCCAAGACTTGCTATGTCAACTACGCCGACGTCGACGGAAAACCCGCGAACAAGCAATTCGTTGTAAATAATATTCTCCATTGCATGCGTTTCTTCTTGCTGTCTGAAATTCAAGCGCGCGTTACGTAATCCCATATCTGTACAATAGTATTTTGAAGGATAGAGGAAATATTTTTTACCCTTAACGTCGTAACGTTTAGCTTGATTAAATAAAAACGATTCTTCCAAATATTCCAAATAAGTGGCGACGGTTTGCGAATCGACTTTAACGTTTTTAGCCGTCTTTAATGCGTTCGCTAATTTGGACGAATTAGTCAGAGAACCGATAGCCGAACATAAATCGTCGGTTAACAGCTGCAAAATTTCCGGTAAATCGATACGGTAACGTTCTTCGATGTCTTTGAAATAAACTTCTTTAAAAAGGTCCGATAAATATTTAATTTTATCCTCGGGTGTTTTTCTGAATAAAGTAAGAGGTAACCCGCCAAAGGTTGCGTATTCTTCGAAACGTTCTAATTTATCTCCGCCTAAATATCCGTAATATTCTTTGAACGTAAGCGGGTAAACCCTAACCTCATCACCGCGTCCGCGAAACTCCGTCATAACGTCCTTGGAAAGAAGCTTTGAATTGCTGCCCGTAACGTAAACGTCAACGTTGCTTAAACGTAGCAAGCCGTTTAACACGCCATATAAAGGAAGAGGCTTGTCGCTATTTAATTCGTCTTTTTTTATAGCGTATTGAACTTCGTCGATAAATACGTAATATTGTTCGTCGTTGCTAACGATTTTAGAACGGATATAAGCGGAAAGTTCTTTCGGGTCGCGATATTTTTTGCTTTCTTCTTCGTCCAGAGCGATAGTTATAATATTGTCTTTCTTTACTCCGGTAGAAATCAAGTAATCATAATACAAATGGAATAAAAGATAACTTTTGCCACATCTTCTGATTCCCGTAATTACTTTTATCATACCGTTTTCTTTTCGGTCAATTAACCTTTGTAGATATCTGTCCCTTGCAATTATACCCATAATTTACCCCTGCCATTCGGAAGTTAGTCGCAAAAACGACCTACTTTCAAATATTATACCCAAAAACGAATTAGTTGTCAAGCCGAAATGCAAATTTTAGCTTGAAATATTTTCGTTTTTATGGTAAAATGAAAGCGATAGTGCAACCGGTTACAATTTGTTACCGGTTAAAAAAGAGAAAAAGTCGGTCGGTATCGTTTTGTTACCGACTAAAACGCAACGGGGAACGGCGGCTAATATAATTATGGATTTCAGGGAAAAACTTATCGTTTTAAGAGAAGAAAAAGGACTGTCGCAACAACAGTTCGCGGATAGGCTCGGCGTGTCGAGACAGACGGTTTTCAGATGGGAAGCCGGCAAAGGCGCACCGAGCTTGGCGCAGATTAAAAATATTTGCGCGGAGTTCGGGCTGGACGCCAATATGTTTCTTGCCGGAAGCGCGCTTGCGGCAAGCGCGGAGGACTGCCCGGGAACGGACGAGGACGGGTCGGCTTTAAACGGCGATAAATCGGTTCAAGAGAAAACTAACGAAACAGACTGTGCAGTAAGCAAAAACGGCGGTAAAAACGGGCGCAAAGCCGTCATTATCGCGGCGGCTGTGGTTGCGGCGATTGCGCTTGTCGCGCTTATAATAACGGTAATTTACGCCGTCAAGGACGCTATTTACGATTCGAGCGCAACCGTGTGGATAATTTCGCTGCCGTCGAATACGCCCATGCTCGTTCTGTCGGTCGTGCTTGCGGCTATTTTGGGCGTTGCGGTGTTTGCGCTCGTGAGGGAAATATGGAAAAAGAAGTAGCGCGTTTTTGCAAAAACGAAAAAAAGAAAAATCGTTCGAAACGAATTTTTGCGTTTGTCCTTGCCGCAACGTGTTTGCTTTTTAGTTGCTTTCTCGGCGGGTGCGCGAACGGCAAGACGGGCAACGCATTCACCTTTTTGTCGGTGAGAATGAAAGGCGACGGAAAGGGCAATATCACGGCTTACGCGGAAAAGGAATTTTCGCTTTTCGCGCCCGAAATAAGCGTTACGCTTACGATTTTTTACGGTGAAACGGCGGTTGCGGGCGGCGGCGACGGCGAAAAGGTCGCTTGCGTGAGCGTGGACGATATAGGCGCGGTAGGCAAGGTTTTTGCGACTTGCGCGGCGAAAGACGGCTACTACTTTGCTCGGCTCGATTACGTTTTGAACGGCGAAACGCGGAGCGTTAAAACGGACACCGTGTGCTATTCTTCGGACGGAAAAAGGGTTAAAAACGGCTGAAAACGCTACCGCGGACGGCGCGAAACGGCTTTAATTGCGGGAAAAACAAATTTTCGCGTATAAACGATTGACGAAAAAGAGAATATACGAGTATAATTATTGAAAACGACGGCTTGCCGAAAAGGCATAAAAGAATTTTCGGCGATAGCAAAGAGCGGCTTAAATGCCGCAAACAGAAAAAGCACAAAGTAAAATTTGCGCGAGGGTATGATGTTAAAACTTGATAACGTGTATTTTTCCGCTTACGAAAACGGAAAGGAAAAAAAGATAATAAACGGCGTTAACCTCGATATCGGCGAGAATTTCGTCGCGCTCACGGGACCGAACGGCGGCGGCAAATCGACGATTGCAAGGCTTATAATGGGCATTATAAAGCCGACGAGCGGCAGAATTTATTTCGACGGCAAGGACGTAACCGACATGTCCGTCACCGAGCGCGCGCGGGCGGGCATAAGCTTTGCGTTTCAGCAACCGGTAAAATTCAAAGGCATAACCGTTTCCGACCTTATAAGCGTTGCTGCGGGCAGAGAACTCAAAATGACGGAAGTGTGCGATTACCTTTCGGAGGTCGGGCTTTGCGCGCGCGAGTACGTCAACCGCGAAATAAACGGCAGTCTTTCGGGCGGGGAACTCAAAAGAATAGAAATCGCTTCCGTTATGGCGCGCGGAGCCAAGCTCACCGTATTCGACGAGCCGGAAGCGGGCATAGACCTATGGAGCTTCAATTCGCTCATTAAAGTTTTCGAAAATCTTCGCAACAAAAACGGCGGGTCGATACTCATAATTTCGCACCAGGAAAGAATTCTCGAATTTGCCGACAGAATTATCCTGATAAAGAACGGCAAAGTCGAAAAAGACGGCGACAAGAACGAAGTTTTAGACAGTCTTTTGTCCTCGGTCGGGTGCCAAACGCTTGAAAAAAAGATGAGAGGCGACGAAAAATGAGTTTTACCGAATTGGAAAAAGGACTTTTGTCCACGATAGCCGATATAGAATCGGTGCCGCACGGGGCTTTTAATCTGCGCGAGGACGGCAAACTTGCCGCGCGCAACGTCACGGCGAATATAGACATAGTTTCTAAAACCGACAAACCCGGCATAGATATAATTATCAAACCCGGCACTAAGGGCGAAAGGGTGGATATCCCCGTCATTATCACGAAAACGGGCTTGAACGACCTCGTTTACAACGATTTTTACGTCGGCGAGGGCGCGGAGTGCCTGATTGTAGCGGGGTGCGGAATTCATAACCCCGGGTGCGAAACTTCTCAGCACGACGGCATACACACATTCCATATTTCCAAAAACGCGAAAGTAAGATACGTCGAACGCCACTACGGCGAGGGCGACGGCAACGGCGAACGCATTCTCAATCCGACCACGGTCGTCTATATCGACGAGGGCGGCTACATGGAAATGGAAACGGCGCAGATAAAGGGCGTTGATTCGACTTACCGTAAAACGTCGGCAAAACTTGAAAAAAACGCTACGCTTATCATAAAGGAAAAGATATTCACGCACGGCAAACAGCAAGCTACTACCGACTTTTTAGTCGAACTTAACGGCGATGGCAGCGGCGCGCACGTCGTTTCACGCTCGGTCGCAAAAGATAATTCTTCGCAAACGTATATTTCGGAAGTAAACGGCAACGCGGAATGTTCGGGACACACCGAATGCGACGCAATAATCATGGACAACGGCAAGGTTTCGGCTATCCCGAAGATAAACGCAAACTGCGTCGACGCGCGACTTATCCACGAAGCGGCGATAGGCAAAATCGCGGGCGAACAGCTCGTTAAGCTTATGAGCTTAGGACTTGACGAAAAAGAGGCGGAAGAAAAAATAGTTAACGGATTTTTAAAATAAAGCGATTTCGCTGCTTTTGTCTGTTTTTGCGACTGACAAAACGCGCGATAATAGACTTATAGCGAGGTTTTTATGAGAATTTGTATTTATGGTTCGGCAAGCAACAAAATTGACGACAAATATAAAAAGGCGGTAGAGGAACTTGGCGAAAGGCTGGCTAAATCCGGTCACGAGCTTGTTTACGGCGGCGGCGCGAACGGACTTATGGGCGCTGCCGTGAGAGGTTTTAAAAAGGGCGCAGGCAAGGCTACCGGCATAGTACCGCATTTCTTCAAACAAAATATGGCGGAAGCCCTTTCCGAGCAGTCGGACGAGATTATCTGGACCGATACCATGCATCAGCGCAAGCAGAAAATGGAAGAGCTTGCGGAAGCTTTTATCACCGTTCCGGGCGGCGTAGGTACGTTCGACGAAACATTTTCCGTCATAACCGACAAACAGCTCGGCGTGCATTTTAAGCCCATAGCGATTTATAATCTTTACGGCTTTTTCGATTCATTCGTCGCGCTTATGGACCACGCCGTCAAAGAAAAATTCGTCAACGAAAAGTGCCTTAGCATTTACAAGGTTGTAGATAATGCGGAAGACCTTATCGAATATCTTAAAAAGGGCGACGAAACGAGGTTCGTTATAAGCGAAGTAAAGAACGGCTGACGGGTTGTTCTCTACAAAATAAAAACGCATAAAACTTAATATCGTAGAATTTTACCGCCGAGAAAGTTTATTTTTTCAAGGCGGTTTTTCATAAGAAAATTGTTTTTGTCGGCAAAAAATTCGCAAGAAAAGAAAAAAATAAAAAAAATTCGTAAATTTTTATTAAAAAAATCGATAATTTGAAGTTAAATAGTTTACAAATCGAATTATTGCTAATATAATTATTCCGCTTAACAGTAGTTGCGTGAAAACGCAAACGCTTAAAAACGCGAGCGGAGGTAGGAGAATGCCAAAATACAAGTTGTGTCCTCGTTGCGAACTCAACTATATTCCGGAGGACGAAGATTATTGCGGCGTATGCAAAGCGGAACTTAAAATAGGTCCGCAGTTGCAGTTTGCCGTGGACGACGAGGAAGACGAAGATAAGAAGCTTTGCCCCGTCTGCAAAAATTGTTATATCCCAATAAACGAAGACATGTGCGAATCCTGCGCGGAACGTGCCGAGTACGAAGAAGAAAAGGACATCGACATGGACCAAGACGAAGGCTGGAGAGAATTCCTCGACGACGACGAGAAAGACGAAATCATCGACAAGGAAAACAGCGAAGAATTGCTTTCGCTCAACCAGCTCGAAGAAGAGGAAGCGGCGCAGCTCTTCGACGACGAGGAAGAGGAAGAAACGGACGACGACGAAATGATGGAAACCCGCGACGACGAACCGGACGACTTCGAAATCATCCCCTACGACGAGAACGACTATCTCGAAGACGACGAGGAAGACGAAGACGACGATGAGGACGACGGCGGAGACTGGGGCGACGACGATTGGCGCGACGATGACGACGACAAAAAATCTTCTTCTAAGTCAAAGAAAGGTAAAAAGTAATAGGGTTTTTGTTCGCTAATCGACTTATAGCTTGACTTTTTTGTCTTGCCGTAGCGTTTTGAACGCTTTTTCATGCGTATAAAAGCGATAGAGAATGCGCATAATAGTGCTATGATAAAAAAGAGTTTGGATTACGGAAAAGCCAAAAGCCTTATCGCGGCTTTAAAGGCAAGCAAAGTCAAAGTAACGCAAAACTTAGGTCGGAATAAATTCGTCACTTACCGCGGCGTAGTCACGGGCGTTTACCCCGCGCTTTTCACGGTAAGCCCCGACGAGCCTACGAACGGGAAAACGAGTTTTTCCTATTCGGAGCTTTTATGCGGCAACGTCACCGTCACCGCGGTATAAAACGAAAAATCGAATAAAAGAAAAAGACAAGCACTCGAAAATTCGGGTGCTTGTCGGCGTTTTTACAAAAAATATTCTTTTATCAATCGAAGTAGCCTTTAAAAGTCAGGCTATTAAAAAAGCTTATATTTTTTTAATGAAGTTATAAAATTTTAGAAAAATTGTTAAATATGCACAATTGTATTTGTCTGAAATGACGAATTTTATATTTTGCTATTGCCTTAAAAGCATTTTTATGTTATATTCAAAATATAAAAAGCAAATAAGCTTTTAAAGAGAGGTGAGTCCGATGTGGTTGTCAATGATAAAACGGTTCAAAAAACTTGTCGCAATTGTTTGCGTGTGTTTGCTTTTTATGTTTGCTACCGCTTGTTCTTATGAAAAAATCAATACTCGGTGCGCGTTGACCGATTGCTATCTTGACGGAATTTTTACCGAAAACGATATCAAAAACATAGCCGCGCTCAGGGTGGGTTACGTTGCGATTGTAAAAAGCTTGGAGCAAGATACGGAAGATTACCGCAAAATTGACTTTAAGGAAACTTCTTTCGACCCGTTAACCGACGAGCAGAAAGCCAAAATAAAAAGCGATTACGAAAAGCTGCACGAAGGAATGAAAATGACGGAGTTTAAAATAGCGGGGTATTACGGCAATTATAACGGCAGATACGTCGTTGAACTAACGGCTGAATGGGAGGGGTATTCACATTTAACTTCTGTCGAAAAAGTAATCGTCGCAAACGTTTATCTTGGTTATATCGACGCGGCGTATGAATTTTTTATTTGGCAACCGGCTGCATAAAATATTTTACTAAAAATCCGCTCGGACAATTTGTCCGAGCGGTGTTTTTCGTAAAAACTTTCGCTTTTTTATCAATCGAAGTAGCCTTTGAAGGTCAGGCGGTAGCGGCTTTTTGGGAAAAGTTCGGCGTAGAGGTCGATGAAATAATCGTCCGTCATGCTCGCTATGTAGTCGGTTACGATAAGGTTTGGTTCCGTCTGCTCGTAGGGGTTGTTTTTATTGCAGTGCGCCGAGCGAACGTAATCGATATGGTGCTTAAATATAAGCGAATTTCTGTCGCCCGAGATAAGGTCGGACAAGAGCTTTTCGTAAAGCTTTTTCATCATCGGCTTTAAGTTTTGCTCCGTTTCGCCGCGCGCTTTTTCGGTACGATAGATTTTTTCGTAATTTTCTTTTTTTGCCGTTTTTATCGCTTCAAAATATTCGTCGCTAAGCTTGATATAAGGCTTGCCGTAGCTTTGTTCGACGAGGTTGACCGTCACGTTGTTTATGATTTCCGCGTTGAATTTGCCGATTATAACGTCGCTGAATTCGCTTTCCGAAGCCGTGTTCGTGAGGTTCGCGTCGCCTCTGTCCTTGCCGAGGTAAGCTATTATATCGGAAATTCTCACCACGCAACCTTCGAGGGTGGCGGGCATAATGGTCTTTGCAAAATCCGCCGATTCGTAACATTTTTCAATCATTTCGTCAAAGTCTGCAAATCCCGAGAGGGCGGACGGCTCGTACAAACTCATTTCGCGCTCGCCGTTGTGGCAAGCTATACCGTCGAGCGTTTGGAGCGTTAAGTTATAATTGTAAATCTTGTCCAAAACGCGCACCGAGTGGATATTGTGGAAAAAGTGCCGCTTGGCGAAAGCAAAATAAATTTCGTCGAGAACGGATTCGCCGGCATGCCCGAAAGGCGTATGCCCTATGTCATGTCCTAATGCTATCGCTTCTATGAGTTCGCAGTTCAAGTTGAGTGCTTTGCCTATCGTGCGCGAAATGCGGGAAACGAGCTGGACATGCAGACCGCGGCGAGTCAAGTCGTCGTTTTTGTAGAGCGAAAAGACTTGCGTTTTGTCCTGGTAGCGCGCAAAGTACGGGCAGTTAATGATTTTGTCCGCGTCGCGAATAAAGTTAGAACGCAAAACGGTTGCGTGGTCATGTTCGTTCTTTACTCTTCTTATCGCGTTTTCGTCCTTAAAGGCGTAAGGGTTTTCGCGCTTTGCTATTCTGTCGTCGGCAATTTTTTCGGCGATTTGTTTGTTTAATGTCGTGTACATACCCATATTTTACCATGTATTTTGCTTTTTTACAACAAGTTTCGCTTGTAAATGTTCTTATTTGAGGTTACTTTACATTAAAAAACGCAAAACTACTTGCAAAAAAATAAACTATGTGGTAAAATCGAATAAAGAATGCAATCCCTATAGGAAGAACGATTTGCGAGGAAAAACCATGGTTAAAAGAGAAGAACAAAAAGACCCTAAAAAAAGAATACTTTCCGTTTGCGTAAAAATGTTTATAGAGCGCGGGTTCAAAGAAACGACCATGCTCGATATTATCCGCGAAGCCGACGTCGCGGCGGGTACGTTTCAGAATATTTTCCGCACCAAAGACGGCGTTTTGTCCGCTCTTACGGAATTTATGTTTAAAAACCAGTTCGGTATGGCGCGCGGAATGTCCGAAAACGTAGAAAATCCCGCGTTCGTGTACGCCGTGGAAACGGCGATTCAGCTTGCGATAACCGAGCTTAACGAGAATATCCGCGAAATTTATATCGAAGTTTACACTCAGCCTAAGCTCACCGAATACGTTTACGAAAACACTTCTACGGAACTGAGCAAAATTTTTGCAAAATACAACCCCGATTGGAGCGAGAGCGACTTTTACGAATCCGCGTTAGGCACGGGCGGCATGATGCGCGCGTTTATGACGAGAAAGTGCGACAAGTATTTTACGCTCAAAAAGAAGATAGAAAAGTTTTTGCGTATGTCTTTCGACGTGTACCATGTGTCCGAAGACGACAAAAACGACGCGATAGCGCGTATCGCCGCGACAGACATAGTGGAAGTATCGAACGCCGTGTTGAAAAAGCTTTTCTCCGCGCTCGAAATGACTTTCGATTTTAAGTTTTCGTCGGGAGTTTAAGTCTCAACAAAAGCAAAAGTAAGGCTATAAGTCGATTAAACGCATATTTTACTATAAAATTCGCAACAAAAACGCGCGTACTCTTTTTTAGGGTACGCGCAAAATTTTTTTGTGTTAGTCTTTGTCCGTCGTTTCGTTTTTGCTGTCTATGGCGTTCGCTATAACGTAGAAAAGGGGAATCGATACGAACATTACCCATAAGGGGTGCCATAATCCTTTGCTCATTCCTAAAAAGCAGTAAATAAACACTACAACGCACGGAAAGTTAAAGACCGCTACCTTCTTTTTACGTATGCTTTCGAATATCGAAATGAAAACGGGTATCGTTATAAAAAGCGTCCAACTCAAAAGCCAGCCGTTAAAAACAAAGCCCCATATAAGCATTGCTACCGTCGTTAAAATTACGTACGCGCCGCAGATAGAATCCATTACGATATTGCGCTTTGTATATTCTTTCTTGCCGCTCTCTTCTGTTTTCGGCTGCTCTTTTTCGCTTACGCTTTCTTGTGTTTGCTCTTTTTCGCCGTCGCTTGCGTAAGCCGCGGTAGCCGTTTCGGTTTCGGTTTTTTCTTGATTTATCCCTACGATTTCGTCAATCGAAACTCCGTAAAGTTTTGCAAGGCGAATTAGGTTATCGGTGTCCGGCAGAGATTCGCCGCGTTCCCACTTGGATATCGCTTGGCGCGATACCGAGAGCTTATCTGCAAGTTCTTCTTGCGAAAGTCCTTTTTCCTTTCTTAATTTTATAAGGTTGTTCTGCATATTGCGCTCCTTTTCGGCTTTTGGTTTTCCGCAAGCCCTTTTTTTGTTTACGCCTATATTTTACACCCGCTTAACAAAAATCACAAGCGATTTTAACAAAAAACAAAGCTGCTTGCCATATATATGCGTTTGCACAAGCGCAACTATAGGTTGCATGGCGGTTTTTATAGTTGAAAAATGAAAGTTGAAAGGTGAAAATTGTGGTCGGCATTTTATATATTGATTATAAATTCCGCAACTTTCAATTTTCAATTCTCAATTTTCAACTATATATAATTCTTTTTCAAACCCCGACATTTTGACTAAATAAAAGCAAAACAAAAACAGAATACAGTTATTTTTGCAATGTTTGATTAGAAATATTGCAATTGACATTAAAGGGAAAATGGTTTAAAATTAAGAGGCAAAATGCGATAGTGTCGCATTAAAAAACTTAAATTCCGAACCGACAATTCCCCATGGGGAATTTTTGCGCGAACGCGCAAAAATTCTCTGATTATAAGTCGCCGTAAGGCGAAATCGGGGAAAAGCGGAGCGGAAAAGGGAGGTATTTAAAATGGAAGAAAAAGGCAAAAAAGGCTTTGTTCCGACTATGGTTGTACTTGTAAAGTTCGATACGTCGGACATAACCACTACAAGCAATCCTAACGCCTTCGATACGAGAGGCGACGAGGATGACTTTACGCTCGAACCGAGAATTTAAGGAGAACAGACGATGAAAAGCATAATGAAGAAAAAAAGTATAGCTACTCTTTTTATCGCGTTTGCGTTAACTTTCGCATTCGGACTGTGCATGCTCGCGACTTCGCATAAATTTGCTTATGCGGCGACTACGTATTTCGACAACGTATCCGTGACTTTGGACGAAAACATCAAGGTAAACATCGTAATAAAAGCTCCCGACGGATACACGCAAGCAAAAATCGATTTTTCTATAGGCGAAGGTCAAGAAACCGTGACGGCGGATATACAAAACGGAACTGCAACCTTGTCTACCGGTTTGGTTACGCCGCAATATATGAACGAAGAATTGGTTGCCGAACTTACTTTAACGGGTAAAGACAAGCAAGACATAACCGAAACTTATAACGAATTTTCGTTAAAAGCGTACTTAACGAAGTTGTTGGATAGTACCGCCGCCGAACTAAAACAGACGGAAACCGAAAACGCTTTAATGCAAAGTTTAGCGGTTAATCTCTTGAATTACGGTGCCGAAGCTCAAAAGTACGTTGCGGCAAAAACCGAAGCGACTGCGGGTGCTTTGGCTAACGCCGATTTGACGAGCAAGCAACAAGCCCTTGCGACGAACTTCGAAACCATTGCTCCTAAAGCAAGCGATTTCGAGTTGGAAAGCGGAAACGAAAATTCCGTCGTTTACAAAAGCGCAGGCTTAGTTTATGATTATAACGTAGCGTTATACGTGAACTTTACATGCGAAGATTTGACGGACTTAACCATAAAAGTAACTAACGACGGCGAAGAAACGACGATAAATACTTTTACGCAAGTAGGCGACTACTATTCGTTCGTTTACGATAAAATTTCCGTTTCTCAATTCGATAACATATTGAGCGTTCAAGCGTACAAAGGCAATGAAAAAGTCGGCGGATTGCTCCGCTATAGCGTAAAATCTTTCGTATATAGCAAGAAAGACGATACTTCCGTCGGCGCGCTTTCTAAAGCCACGTACGTTTACGGTTACAGCGCGGTGGCGTACAAGAATGCCGATATGAATTATCCCACGCAAGGCGAAGCTTCCGACGCCGTGTATAAGAATAACGTCGAGTACTCTTTCATGTCCGTAGACGCAGACGGCAATCCGAAGCGAGAGGCAACAAAGGGTTGGTATACTTCCGAGACGAGTTCGAATACCGGTTTGCCTGCACTCACAGAAAATAACGGTTCGAAATATTTGAGCTTTAATAAAACCGCGCAGATAGAATTGTTCTTTAATAAAAGCGCAACGGGGAAAAATTATCATATTTTCGATAATGCCACGAACTGGGGAAGCGACGATGCAAAATCGCTTTTCTATAAAGAGTATACGTATGAATTCGAAATCGAATCGGACGGAGCGTTTATGCTTGGTTTATGTGATTTCAGAACTAATTCCGGAGCTTTTGCAGACAGCAAAAATCTTTACGGCATAACTTTCCTTTTTGACGGAAAAACGGTAAAAATGAGCCGTTGCGGGTCGGGTAAAATTGAAGCCGAGGCAACGTTGGACGAAAGCGTTACCGACGGCACGAAAAAGAAAATATCGTTTGCCATTGTCCGCGAAACGACTTCAAACGGGCGCATAAGAGTGTTTGTCGACGAGAAAAAGGTTTTGTTCGAAGCGAACGAAAATTACGGTACGGCAGAACATATGTCGAAAAACGGCGTTACCGAAAAGGGCTCGATTGTAAACGGCACGCTTCTTTTACCGGACGCAAGGCTTTACGGTCAACGTTTCACGGTTGCTCCTCAGCCCGCCGGCGACGGTTATTCGACTGTAAAAATTTATAGTTACGTAAAACGCTATGCGGCGTTTGAATATCCGGAATATACCGTAAACCTCGTTGGCGGATTGACTTTTGCCGACGGCAATACAACAAAAACATTCACTGCGTACACCGATATTTCGTCGGCGTTTGACAAGTCGCGTTATTCCGGCGTTTACAATACGGAAAACGATTCTCCTTTCTCCGGTATCGTTTACGGCAATTTAACTCTTGCCGGTTATGATAAAGACGAAAATAACGACATTATTCCGAGTATGCAACAATTTAGCAAGGAAAATACCGAAGGAATAATGAAAGACATAAAACAATCCGATGTTTATATCGGCGGCAAGAAAGCTAAAAGATACGTTTAGCAACACTCTTGCCGACGAAAGTAAATTCTTGGCGAATACGACGTATATTTCTACGTTTAAGATTAAAAATTATTCCACTAAGAAGTTGGTTTTCGACCTTTATGAGATAACGAGCGGTCATACCCTCACGAATTTTACGGCGAAAGTAGAATTAGCCGCCGGAGAAGTCGGCACGTACACGATTGAGTGGAGTTTTGCGAAAGAAAACAACATGTTGCCGTTTATCGTGTTTAACGACCAAAGCGATTTGAGCGGATTCGATTTTGCAATGGCTTTAAACGTCGTTAAAAAATAACGCAACATATAATAAAAAGATTGTTTAAGTAAAATTATAATTAAGAGGATATAAAATGAAAAAAATATTGCAATTGGTATGCTTGATAACGATAGCCTTGTCGTTGTTACTATGTTCCGCGGGGTGTTCTACTACGGAGCATGACAGCAGCGGGGAGGACAGCTCGGGCGGCGGAGCAAGCGGCGAAAGTCGTAGCGAATATTTGTCCGAACTTCAAAAAAATTATAATTACGACTTTGTACCTCGTTTTATAAAAGAGCTTTTGGAAAAGCTTGAGGAAGAAGAATCCCCTTATGCTCCTCGCGAGTATCCTACCGGCGTTTCTATCGGCGATAAGCTTTATAAAGGGAAATCCGCTTATGACTTTTGGACGTTGGACGCAAGCGGCAACACCGGTCGCGACGCGGCGAAAGGGTGGTATACGGCGCAGGACATACCCTCGTCTAAGCTTCCCGAACTGATTGAAAAAGACGACGATAAGTACTTAAAGTTCACGGAAGCGGCGCAGCTCGAACTTTTCTATCTGAGAACGAGCAAAAAGAACACCTACCACATATTCGACAATTCCAGGGCTTGGGGCGCGGACGACGCTCAAAAAGAATTGCTCGGTCAGGAATTCTTGTTCGAATTCGCCGTTTCTGCAAACGGTCCGTACGTTTTAGGCGTTTCCGATTTCAGAACGGTACCCGAAAAATATTTGGATACTTCGAGTTTGTGCGGCATAAACTTCTTGTTTGACGGAAACAAAATTTCGATGAGTCGTTACGGCTCCGGTAACGAAGAAGTCGTAGGCACTATGGCGGAAGATTTTAATTTCGGCGACGGTAAAGAACATCTCATAACCTTTGCCATGTCGAGGACTTCGCTTGAAAACGGCACTATAAGCCTGTTTATCGACAAACAGCAGGTGGAGCTTAAAGCTACGGATAAATTCGGCTTGAACGAAAAACACCCGAATTACGGCGGCGGAAAAGTTAAAAAAGGCGTGGTGTATCTGTCGGACGCAAACGCTTACGGTCAGCGTTTCAGCGTTATTCCGCAAACAAAAGACGACGTTAAAACCGTCGTTGAAATTCATGATTATAACAGAGTTTGGGTGGGTAAAACGGAACTTCCCTGGTCGGAAGACGAAAAACCGGAAGATTTCACCATATATCCCACGGGCGCAAGCTTAGGTTCCGCGCTTCGCAAAGGAACGGCAAAATATAGCTTTTGGGACGTTGACGCGGCGGGTAACGCAAATCGCGACGCCACAAAAGGTTGGTACACGGCAAGGCTGATAAAAAACAGCGCGTTGCCGACGCTCCGCAACGAAGGAACGGACGAAAGATATCTTGAATTCGCTTCCGCCGCGCAGATAGAGCTTTTCCATTTGGAAGGAACGGGTAAAACCTATCATATTTTCGACAACCAAAAAGCTTGGGAATCTGCGGACGCACAAAAACTCTTCGGACAAGAGTTCGTTTACGAAGTTACCGTAAGCGCAACCGGTTCGTTCGTTCTCGGAGTAACCGACTTCAACCAAACCCCCGCAAAGTTTGCCGAAAAAGGGACAAACGGGGAGTTTGCCGGAATACACTTCCTTTTTGACGGCAATAAAATAAAGATGACGCGTTACGGTTCCGGCAAAGAAGAAGCCGTTGCCACTTTGGCAAGCGACGTGAATTTTGCGGACGGCAAGGAAAGAAAGATAACTTTCTGTCTTACGAGGGAAGATTCTTCAAACGGGCGCATCAGAATGTTTGTGGACGAAAAGTTCTGCTCGTTTGTAGGAACAAGCAGTTATAAGAACGGCAGCGTTTCGGACGGCGTAATGTATCTTACGGACGCATATCTTTACGGTCAGCGTTTCAGCGTCATTCCGCAAGAGGAAAACGGGAAGGTCTTTATTCATAATTTTAACAGAATTAAGGCAAACGTATCTCAGGAAGAAGTAGAAGAGCCGGAGACGATCGAACGTACCGTAGAGTTAACCGAAGGTTTGACTTTTGCAGACGGTTCGACTTCGAAAACTATTGAAGTAGGCAAGAGTATACCGGCGATTGTCATGAACGGAGATTTTTCGAGCGTTTACGACGTAACGACCAACGAAGTGCTTGTTTTCGATTCCGTTACGGGGCTTGCGACGATGCCCGACAAGGATTTGACTCTTGCGCCGTATACGGTGGAATGCGGGGACTTGTCTTACGGGTTTACCGACAGCGGCAGTACGAGGAGAATAGGTCAGTTTGTCGTAGACCAATTCCAATACGACGCCAACGTCAGTTCGGACAGCGGCAACGTTCGCGACGTAACCGTAAAAAACGACTATCCGATGAAAGACCAATCGGAAAAGACGAGATTGGGCGTTCGCATAAGTTACGGAGCGGAAATACCTGTAGGTAAAAATATGCGTATAAAATCCGCATATTGTATAGAGGAGAACGTAACCTACGTCGCAAGATATACGTTCCGTAACTTCTCTTCTAATTCGGTAAAGTTCAAGATTTACCAGATAAACGGAGGCAGAACTCTGACTTATAACGGGAAATCTTTTATGCTCGACGTAAATCTTAAGAGCGGCGAAGTTTACACCGCAACGTTTGAATTCAACTTCGGAAAGGGACAGAAAAACGGAAACATTCTCAATCTTATCGTTTTTGAAGAAAAACAAAAGGATTTCGATGTCGGATTTATTTCCAACATCGTTAAGAAGTCCGATATCGATTACGGAGAAGAATACAACAAGAATTTGTCTAAACTTGCCGAAGCGCTTAAGGGGAAAAACGTTTCCGTAATAGGCGACAGCATTTCCACTTACAGAAATTACAGTAATTTAGCGGCCGCGGACACGACTAACAGTACCGTCAGAAACAATGCCGATTGTTATAAAGACTTCTGGAAAGGCGGTTCCGTTAAGCCTCGCGATACCTGGTGGTATCAGGCGATAAGTCAAACCGGCATGAACCTGCTCGTGAATAACGCTTACAGCGGAGATTCCGTAACGTCCGAAAGGTTCCGTAACGGTTGCGTCAATCTTCACGATAATACCGGCAACGAAAACGATATAAACCCGGATATTATATTCTGTTATATAGGCATTAACAATAATACTGCCGGAACGTCCGTCGAAGAATTCAAAGCGGCGTATGAAAACGCCGTAACGCTCATGAAAAATAAGTACGCCGACGCGGAAATTTATCTGTTTACGTTACCGCAAAACTATACGATGAATAACAACAAAACAAAGCTTGCTCTGTTGGACGATTACAATACGGCAATAAGAGAATTGGCTGAAACGCATAAATGTAACGTTGTGGACCTGGCTCTTTATTCAAAGATAACAGCCGCAAACAGTCTCAACTATACCGTTGATAATTTACATCCCAATCTTATGGGTATGGACGTTATAACCAAGGTTTTGACCGACGAGTTGATAAAGCGTTACGTGGGTTGATAAAAAGGAGACAAAAATGTTTAAAAAAATAATTTCCGATTTAGCATATAATGCAAAAACTTATTTCAAAAATAAAACGGTTTCTTTCTATATAGGTTTTGCCGTAGCCGTTTTATCTGTATGCGTTTCCGTATATTTTGCGGTCGTTTGTCCGGCATCGATAGGGTTTAACGCAGGAGTGTTCTTATTGATTTTGTTCGGCGGGTTGTC
>ERZ808242.957-NODE-957-length-18438-cov-3.782625_pt1 | contig 18438 bp, 13 predicted proteins | sample MGYA00521244_ERZ808242 | MGnify/ENA primary metagenome ERZ808242 (study PRJEB31516, sample SAMN03275573) | gut metagenome | biome: mammalia-associated habitat; material: feces | host: Papio cynocephalus | place: Kenya | collected 2012-07-27 ... | reverse complement strand
TTTCCTTCATTCTCGGGTCTCTCGTTAAGAAGCCTTCCTTTTTAACAACGGTGCGAAGTTCGGGTTCCGCAACGATTAAGGCTCTTGCAACGCCGTGACGGATTGCGCCCGCCTGACCGGTGTAGCCGCCGCCCTTAACGTTTACGAAAACGTCGTAAGCGGTTTCCTTGCCGGTAAGGGTAAGGGGTTGCTTGATAACGTATTTAACGGTTTCGGACGGGCAGTACTCGTCGATACCTCTGTCGTTAATGATGATGGTGCCGTTGCCGCCCGGGATAAGGCGAACTCTCGCGACGGCTTTCTTTCTTCTGCCGGTTCCCCAGTACTGAACCTTTTTCGCAACTTTCTTTGCCATATTAAAAGTCCTCCTTACTTATTGATAACAAGCGTTTCGGGCTTCTGAGCCGCTTGCTTATGTTCCGCGCCCTTGTAGGTGCGAAGTTTTTTGAGCATTTGTCTGCCGAGGCTGTTTTTGGGAAGCATGCCTTTGACGGTTTCGTAAATAAGAGTATCGCTCTTTTTAGCAATCATTTCGCCGTAAGGAGTCTGCTTTAAACCGCCGATATAACCGGTGTAGTAGGTGTAAAGCTTCTTTTCGGCTTTCTTACCCGTCAAAGCGACCTTGTCGCAGTTAACGATGATAACGTAATCTCCGCAATCGACGTTCGGCGTGAAAGTCGGTTTGTTTTTACCTCTTAAAATTGCCGCGACCTGCGACGCAAGACGACCGAGCGGAATGCCGGCGGCGTCTACGACGTACCATTTTCTTTCAACGGTGGCGGCGTTTGCCATATATGTCTTCATAGTATTCTCCGTAAAAATTTGTTTTGTATAAAGACCTACGCTCAAAAACCGAGGGGCTAATTCGCCTTTCAAACGGCAGGACTCTACGTTAGCCCTAAAATGATACACGATAAATATATTTATGTCAAGCGTTTTTAATTGTTTTTCAAAAAAATTACACTCTTTAAGCTTTGCTTTCGCATTTTTGGTCGGCGAAAAAGTCAACTTTTAGCTTTAAAAGTGACGAAACGACGAAATAATCGCGCTTTATGCGTTAAGCGAAAATTTATTTTGCGTATTTTATTGACATAAAGCCCCTCGGTAAAGTATAATGAAAAGACGATAAAAAACCTCAAGGGGTGAACACATGAAAAATTACGACGATTTCGAGCTTAATTGCAAAGACGACTGCTCTACTTGCGAAGTAAAGCTTGAATGCGAATATCTCACGGCGGACGGCAAAGCTAAAGAAGCCGCCCTCGCTAAGCTTGCCGAGCGCGACGAAAAAGAAGAAGCCGCAAGAAAAGCCGAAGAACAGGCTAAGGAAAAAGCCGCCGAGCAAGAAACGGAAGTAGTTGCGGAAGTTATCGATACTAATTCGCCCGCCGAAGAATTGGCCGAAGCCGCGGACGAAGCGACGGAAGAAACCGAGGAACAAGCGGAAGAAGAAACCGCCGAAGAAGTTAAAGAAGAAATTCTCGAAACTGCGGACGATACCGACGCGCCGGCGGAAGTTCAAGCCGAAACGGAAAGCGAACAGACCGCGACCGAGGAGCAAACGGAACAAGCGGAGCAGACTGCGGAACAACCCGCGGAAGTTGCGCCCGCTACGGAAGAAAAGCCCGCAAAGGCGGCTTTCAAGCTTACCCCGCCCGAAAATTACGAAGAGCTTAACGCGGCGATGTGCACCAAGCGCGCGCGCAAACTTATTTTCCGCCCGAACGAGGCAATTTACGACAAGACCTTTACCGTACTCGGCACGGACAAGAAAAACGAGGAAGGCATAAAGGTTAAGGACATACTCGACGCGGAGATAAAACAAGGGCTTAAACTCGGATATATAGACAAATTCGACGGACTTAAAACTTCCGAAATAAAGGAAGAATACGAAAACGACGTAGTTTACGAATACGCCGAACAGGAATTCAAAAAAGTAGGCGTTATTTACGACGGCAAAAAGATAAAAGTTTACGTTTACGACTTCGACGGCAAAGCCTGCCATCACGTAGGCTACATTGACGAAACGGAAGCGGCGGACGTTATACCGTATCTTATCGACAAAGAAAAATATTCCTTTGCGCTCGACGGAATAATTACGGGCGGAAACGCAAAGCGCGTCACAAAGGACGAAAACGGCAAAATCACCGTAACAAAAGAAAAAGGCGGAGCAATCGGACTCGAACTCGACGTGACGATTATTCCGAGAAAAGATTGATTTTCGCCCGATAAATTAACGAATTTCGCAAACAAAACCAACGTATTTTTAGGTAAAATTCACCTTTTTAATATATAATTTCGTATATAAAAAAGGTAAAGCTATCTATTAACTATCTACTAAAAACAGAGAAAGCTGCCGATAATCGACTTATAGGCGGCTTTTTTGAAAAAATTTGAAAGAACGAACTAAAAAAATTAAGGAGAACGACATATGCTGGAATTAAAAAACATTGTAAAAATTTACTCGTCCGGCGAAACGCAAGTTAAAGCGTTAAAAGGCGTGAGCATTAACTTCCGCAAGTGCGAATTCGTGTCCGTTTTGGGTCCTTCGGGCTGCGGCAAAACGACTATGCTTAACATTGTCGGCGGACTCGACCGTTACACGCACGGCGACCTCGTGATAAACGGCGTATCGACGAAAAACTACGCCGATTCCGACTGGGACGCTTACCGTAATCATTCGGTCGGCTTCGTGTTCCAAAGCTACAACCTTATTCCGCACCAGACGGTGGAAAAGAACGTAGAACTTGCGCTTACGCTTTCCGGCGTACCGAAAGAAGAGAGAATGGCGCGCGCGAGAGCCGCGCTTGAAAAAGTAGGCTTAAAGGACCACTTTAAAAAGCTGCCCAACCAGCTTTCCGGCGGGCAAATGCAAAGGGTTGCGATAGCCCGCGCGATAGTCAACGACCCCGACATTATCTTAGCCGACGAGCCGACGGGCGCGTTAGACTCCGACACCAGCGTTCAGGTAATGGATATTTTGCAAGAATTAGCCAAAACCCGTCTCGTTGTAATGGTCACCCATAACGAAGAGCTTGCGCGCGAATATTCGACGAGAATAATTTCGCTTAAAGACGGAGAAATCGTGGACGACACGATGCCGTTCAGTACGGAAGAAGCCGAAAAAGAAAGCCAAGAAGAAGCTAAAAAGAACGTCGGCAAAAAGCAGAAAAAGCCGTCTATGAGCTTCTTAACGGCACTTTCTCTTTCTTTGAACAACCTCTTTACCAAAAAAGGGAGAACAATTTTGACGGCGTTTGCGGGCAGCATAGGCATAATAGGAATCGCGCTTATACTATCCCTTTCGGCAGGATTCAACACGTATATCCAAAACGTTCAGCGGGATACTCTTTCAAACTATCCGGTGACGATAAGCTCCAAAACGGTTAATTATTCGTCAATGCTCACTTCATTTATGGGCGCGAGCAAGCATGACGGGAAAGAATTCCCTAAGGGCGAAAACGTGACGAGCCAAAACGTTATCGCGAACATGCTCACGAACCTCGTTTCAAGCGTAGGCACAAACGATTTGAAGTCGTTCAAAAAATATCTCGACGAAAATTTAGACGACCGCTATATAAACGCCGTGCAGTACACTTACAATCTGCAAATTGAGCTTTTTACGCAACAAAAAGACAGACGGCTTTACCCAGTGGAATTGCCTAAATTTTCCGACCTAATCGGCGCGATGGCGGACGATTATCAATATTATTACGACAACTTCCAAGCGCTTATGATGAGCGAACCAATCATTTCGGAAATGATAGACAACGACAAGCTCATACAAAGTCAATACGACTTGCTTGCCGGTACTTACCCGAAAAACGATACCGATTTGTTGCTCGTTGTCGACAATTACAACCAGATTTCCGACCTTAACCTCTATATGATGGGCGTTATGGACGACAACGACATAGAATACGTTTTCAAACGCCTCGTTATCGCCTCTCTCTTAAAAATGACTTCGGCGGACGGAAAAACGCCGACCGAAGAAGAAATCGACGCGGAAATGGAAAAGCAGTATCCGGGGCTTAAACGCTCGGAAATGAGTTACACTTTCGACGACTTACTAAAACTCGAATACGACGTGGTGTTGAACGGACAATATTATAAGTTCGACGAGGACAGCTACCTCTACGAAGAAATGACGAAAGAGGAAAAGAAAACGGTTGCCAAAACGCAGGGTACAAAGCTCAAAGTCAGCGGCATAGTTCGTCTCAAAAAGGGCGTAACCTCGGGCTGTCTTGCCTCTTCGCTCTGCTACAAAAAGGGCTTAACCGACGCGCTTATCGCCAAAAACGAAACGTTGCCCGTAATAAAAGCTTACGAAAGGAGCTATCAAGCCGGTATGGTCGGCGTAGTCAACCCGACGACGGGCGAGATAAAACACAGAGTAACCGAGGACGGAACCGAAACGGGCAAAGTTGCGGGAAGCGAAGAAAAGGAATCTTACTCCATTTTCAAAGCCGACGCAAAATACGACGAGGAGACCGGAAAGTGGACTTTAAAGCGTTACGACAAGACGGGCAACCCGACAGAAGAGGGCGAAACGGACGAAAGCAAAAAAACGTACAAGCAAAAAGGCAACGACCTCGGCGTGGTTGACGTGGAAACTCCCTCTTCCATTTCCATTTATCCCACGAGCTTCGAAGCGAAAGACGACGTTGTAAAACTCATCGACGACTACAACGCCAAGGTTTCAAAGGAAGAAGGCGGCGAAAACAAAAAGATAAAATACGAGGACTATATAGGGCTAATGATAAGCTCTATCACGACGATAGTAAACGCCGTGACGTACGTCTTAATTGCTTTTGTTTCGACTTCGCTCGTAGTTTCCTCGATAATGATAGGCATAATCACTTACATTTCCGTACTTGAAAGGACAAAGGAAATAGGCGTTCTCCGTTCGATAGGCGCAAGCAAAACGGACGTGGCGCGAGTCTTTAACGCCGAAACCATTATAATAGGGCTTACGGCGGGGCTAATAGGTATAGGCATAACGCTGCTACTAAATATCCCGATTAACCTAATAATAACCAACCTTTCGGGGCTTACGAACGTTGCGGCGTTGCCAGTTTGGGGCGGAATATCGCTCGTTTTGATAAGCGTTATTCTCACCGTAATAGCGGGGCTTGTGCCGTCGCGAATGGCTTCCAAAAAGGACCCCGTAATAGCCTTGCGCTCCGAATAAAACTCAAAAAACTAAAAAAACGACATTTTAAAACCCCGTTCGCGTAAAACTCACGCAAGCGGGGTTTGTTTTTGTGCTTTATATTCGTTTTTTGCAGATAATCGACTTATAGGGCTTTCATTCTTCATCTACTCATTATTTTTGCGGAAGCAAAACTTTTAATTTATAACCGTATAAAAGATTACGGTTTCAAACATTCAGGTTAGTAAAAATCGAACAAAAAACTTTTTTCTTTTCCGCAAAAATGCGAAGCACCGAGAAGAGCGTATTTTTTTCGATGATTTTTTGCGAGCGTGAGGGAGGCTGTACCCGGGGCGTACTGCGCCCGAGCGGTCACGAAAAAGCGCGAAAAAGCCGCCTTCTCGGTATTGAGTAGATTGTGAATGAAAGCCCTCAGACTTTTAGCCGTTTGCGGGGAACACTACCGGCCAGATGATAACGCATACGAGATAGATTATAGCAAAGAAAGCCATAACGATTGCTACTATCGCTTCTACGTCGAGCAAGTTTGCGGAGCAACCTATCTTATTTTGTAAAACCTTTATGACGATATGAGCTATACAGCATACGGCTATAAGTACGATACCGACTATCATTAGCGCGGAAAGAGAAAAGTTGAAACCTACGCTTTCTTGACCGGAGATAAGTCCGCCGATAAGTTCCGCTATAAAACCTATTACGAATAAACCTAAAACAACGTAACAAGGAATATCTTTTTTAGAAAAACTCATTATAATTCACCGCCTTTATACTTTTCTTTTTCTTAACGTGACGAGCGCGTTGAACACCGCCGCAACGATTGCTCCGCCGATAACCGCAACGTTCGCTATTATTAGCCAATACACCCACGGCGGCGTTAGGTCCTTTATAATCGTGTTGGGCTTTATGCCGTTCATACCGTTAGAGTTACCCGTAACGTACAATAATCTGTGCGCAGCCTCTCTCAAAGCCTTAACCATAGTCGCGCTCTTTATCTCGTCGTCGTTGACGGTCTGCGCGTTAAGGAAGCAGTCGGTGCCGGCGTAAACCGCGCTGTCGTTTATATCGGTAGCGAATCTGCCGCTTGCGTCGGTGTTTACTACGCCCACAAAACCCCATTCGCCGCGAACGACTTTTTGCAAAAGGTTGACGTGATGACCGGACCAAGTCATGCCGATTCTGTTCATCGAAAGCATGAGCGCGTTTGCGCCGTAATCGCGAATAGCGACTTCGAAAGGCTTTAAGTAAATCTGACGGATAGCTTGTTCGTTTGCAAACGTGCTTGCCGTGTTGCGGTTGGTTTCCTGGTCGTTAAGCGCAAAGTGTTTAAGATAGCAATACAAGCCCTTTTTCCAAGCTTCTTGTATAACCGTTCCCGAGAACCGACCGCTCATAAGCGGGTCTTCCGAATAATATTCGAAGTTTCTGCCCGAAAACGCGCTTCTATGGATATTGCAAGCGGGCGCGTACCAGCCGGGAACAAGCGTTACGAGCGAATCTTCGCCGATGAGCTTACCTTGTCTTTCGGCTATTTCAAGGTTCCATGTCGAAGCGACGAGCAATTCTATCGGATAACCGAAACCCGTTGCCGTTCCGCCCGCGCTCGAAGTTATGCCTTGAGGACCGTCGCTATCGACGAAGTACGGCTTGTTGATTGATTCTATTTTCGCATTGCCGTAACGCGCGGTAAGCAAAGTTTTCATATCCTCTATCGAAAGTTGGTCGAGAAGTTTATTCCAAAGTTCGTGGTTATAATCAAGCCCGAACATATCGGCAAGCACAAGCCCGTTTTTCTGCCCCGTCAAAGGCATTTCGTCGGAAGAGTTTATTACCGGGTCGGGTACGTTTTCGTCGGCAAGCATTTTCTCGCCCGCCGTTATTTTTCCTTTGTATGTCGCGTCGGCATTCTCTCCGCCGTAAGGACGAGGCATTGTGCCTACCCAGTCGCTACGAGTAAGATACTTAAAGGAAGAATCGTAAGCGTTAATCGTGTCGTTTGCAAATTCGTTCTCTATCTTTTTGCCGTCTTCGCCCGTCGAATACGTCTTAGTATCGAGCGCGGTCACCTTTACCACGTCTACGGCGTTTGCGTCGCCGTCGTCCGTCATCCCGTTCGACTTAGTAAACCCGCGCTTTGCAAGCACGTTATTGAGCGCGTCATGACTGTCTTTCCCGACGGCAAAGTAATAGTCTCCTTGTTCCACGATGTAAGTTTTGTTTACGACGGAATCATAAACTTTCATATATTCCTTAGGTATTTCAACGTTAACGGTAACGCTTGCGCCCGGGGCGATTTCTTCGGTTTTAGCGAATCCTACTAACTCTATCGCAGACTTTTCGATACCGTTTTGAGCGTCGAAGTCGGTGTAGGGTGACTGCATATAAATTTGCACTACCTCTTTGCCCGCAACTTCGCTCGTGTTTTTAACCGTAACTTTCGCCGTGAGTTTATCTCTGCTTTCCGCGATATCGAAGTCAGAATATTCAAACGTCGAATAGGAAAGACCGTAACCGAACGGAAAATCGACTTCGTTATTATAATTGAAATCGCCTACTTTCGCTCTGTTTTCGACCTTGTCGGCATATCTCGTTTCGTAGTAACGATACCCGACATAGATACCCTCGGCGTAAACGTAATAGTTGCCGCTGCGGTTGCCGTTCACCGAACTCCAAAGGTTTGTTATCTGGAAGTTGCCTTGGTTGGCTACCGACGGAGCGTTCATCAACTTTGTAGCGTAAGTGTCGACAAGTCTGCCGGAAGGATTGAGCGTGCCGTTGAGTATACCCGGTACGGCTTTTACGCCCTTTTCGCCCGCCGCGCCTATCCACACGATAGCTACGTTCTTGTTGAGAACGGGCGAAAGTTCAACGGGTTGCATTGTGTTAAGCAAAATAACAGTATTGTCGAAATTCGCGATTGCGTAATCGATAAGCGAAACTTCGTTGGCGGAAAGTTCGAGGAAGTGTTTGTTTTCGTCCTCTACGGTCGTGAAAGGAATATCGGTTGCTTCCGCGCCCGCTCTGCCTACAACCACTATGCCGTAATCCTTATACGCGCTTACGGAATTTGCCGCCGCGCTGCCCGCTGCGGGCGCGCCGCTTTCGCCGACTCTTCTTCCGCTTGCGCTTTGGCGACTTTTACCCGCGCCCGTATTGTAATAAGTCCACATTGCCTCGTTGACTTTATAGCCTGCGTCTTCGAAAACGCTTTTGAGCGTGGGCATCGCAGCCGAGCTTATCGCGCCGGAACCCGACCCGGCATACAAAAAGCCCGAAGCAGAAGCCGCGCCTAAAAGCGTGATATTTGCGGTTTTAGCCATAGGCAACGCGCCCATTTTCAATATAACGCTGCCTTCTTGCTGTATATCCGTGGCAAGCTTTTCCTGCGCTTTGCGGATTTCCTTAATGTTGTAATCATACTCGGAAGTATAATGCGTGGCGTCGTAGCCGTCATCGTCGCCGACCTCTTCCATCGTCCAGGTTCTCTGTCCGAGCCTTGTCGATATATCACCGTAAAACTCTTTACATACGAAGTCGCCTACTATCATTATGCCGACAAGCAAAAGACATGCTATGCCTATAACTATGTGTTTTATTTTGTTGATTATACTCATTTTGATTGTTCTCCGAAATTATTCTTCAGGTTCGAAAGTAGCGTAAGTCATTCTGTACCCGTAACTACCGGTTATGTAAACCATCTCGTACTTGCCCGTTTCAGCGTTAAAATTCGCGTAAACGTGTTCCATAATGTACGGCGCGTTGTCGTTTTCCGCGTCTATAGTGTAGTAAACTTCGTGACCTTCCGGGGTCGTCGTATGAATAACGCCGTCTTCGTCTATGGTGTACTCCCTGTTGCATGGCAAACCCGTTTTGCCGCTTATCCAAAGCTTAGACGAAAAGCCCGTCGCGGTATAGTCGTATACCTGCCATTCGAAAATGCCGTCTTTGCCGCGGTCGTTGTTTTCCTCATGCCATTCGTCGAGCTTGAACGCTTCCATATACCCGGTATCTTTTCCGAAATGAAAGTAATATTGATTAGTATCGGGCAAATATTCCCAAGTACCCGTGCGCGACCCGACGACAAAAGTCCCGTCTTCGTTACACGTAAGAGAGCCTATTACCGGCGGATGAAGCCCGAGACCTATTCCGTCGTATTCGAAGCTTTTATCCTCGTAACTAAACGCGACGGTTTTAGTTCCCGCATTGCCGAAGCTGCAACGATAATTGAAACCGAATTGCTTCTTTTCGGTATCGTAACGGCAATAAACGTAAGTAGAACGCGAATCTTCGAAGTAGATTTTATAGCCTTTGTTAGGCACTAAAACCCACGTCCCGTAATATTCTATTTGCGGTAACTGTTTTACTTTTAAAAGAACGCTTTTTTCGTCGTCTTTGTTACCGTAGACGGAAATATCGAGATGCCTCGTGATTCCGCCGCTTTCGAAATCGTCGCTTCCTTCGAACACGAATTCGTAATCGGTTTTCGGCTCGGGCGTCGGTTCGGGGTTTTCCGTATCGGCGCAACCTACAAGTCCTATACAAGTGAAGCAAAGCAACACGAGCAGAAACTTGCCAAACAAAACTTGCAAATTTTTCATTAAAAATCCTCCTTAGGAATTTTTGAGCCTATTGTAACAACGGCAAGCCGAAGTGTCAATATTAAGCTCAAATTTTGCATTTTCAACTCAAACTTTGCATAACGCAAAAAAAAGACGACCCGTAAAGGTCGCCTTTGAAAACTTGCCGATTTTAATGCGCGGAGAATATTATGCAGACGGTAAATTTATTGTTTTCGCTTGATATTTTGAACTCGCCTTTATACTTTTCGGCGATATATTTCATGCTTTTTGTTCCGTAGCCGTGGTAGTTGCTGTTATTTTTGATGACGGGAAGCCCGTCCACAAGTTCGATGTCCTTTTCGATGTAATTTTCGAAAGAAAGCTTTGACATATCGAGCCACTTTTCCGAAACGACGGTAACCACTCGTTTTTCAACGTCGCTTATATTTTGCAAATAGTTTATGGCGTTATCGAGCGCGTTGCCGAAAAGCGAATAAACGTCGGCTTTATCCATAAAGGAAAAATCACTTCCGTTTATAAGCGCGGTCATTCTTATTCCGCAGGACTTGCAATAAAACATTTTTTCGTTAAGCACCGCGTCGAGAACTTCGTTACCCGTAACGACGGTGGAATCGTACAGTTCTATCGTGTCTTTAATTTCTTTCAGACTGTTTTTTCTCTCCTCATCCGTCATAAAAGACATTGCCGAAAGAAAGTGTTTTAAGTCGTGTGCCTTTCTGTTTATTGCGTCGATGTTGACTTTGAGCCTTTCCGACTGCTTTAATTGAGCCCTGTTCACTTCTTCCATTATAAGGTTTTCTTTTTCCACGGAATTGTAGCCTATAAAACCTACTTCGGCAAAAATAAGGAGAACGCTGCACATTAAGCCGTACCATACGGAAGTAATCGATTGCCATTCGTAAACCCTTGCGTAAGAGCTTATAACGGAAGCGACTATCACCACGCAAACGCATATCGCGATAAAAATTTGTTTACGCTTTATTTCAAAGTCGGCATTTTTCAATCTTCTCATCACGAACATATAGAACAGCGTATAAACGACTATCACTATACCGACGTATAAAGAATCGTAGCCTATCGAATGCGGGTGACTGCCTACGCCGAATAATCTTGCGATATAAAAACAAAACTGTTGCAAAGTATACGACACCGAAGTCATAAACAACGCGTGGAACACGTTTATTTTGAGCGAAGCGAACAAGATAATAAAAATCGAAGAAAAAACGATGAGCGTGCGCATATCGAACCAACCTATCGAAATGTTGCCGATTACGTTAAAGGTAAACAGGTATACGCAAGACAAAGCGACGATAGCGTAAACGCCGTATTTTCTCGGTTTTTGACCTATAGCGAACAACCACGCCGCAACGATTAGCTGATTATAGTAATTCGTGAGCGGTTTTAGCATTGCAAGCAAAACTTCTTCAAACATTTTTAGTTTAGCCTCCCCGCGCGCAAAAATTCTTTACAACCTTCTATAAAAGCTTTCTTTTTCGAACGGCTCACGGGGAGTTTTTCGCTTGCTACCGTTACTTCGTTTCCGTTTATATCCTTAACATGAGCCAAGTTGACGAGATACGATTCCGACGAACGCAAGAAGTTTTTATACTCCGGCAACTTTTCCAAATCTTTGAGCGATTTATTCCAGACGAAAACGTTCCCGAGGCGCGTATGATAGACGAGCTTATGCCCTATGGATTCCACATAATATACGTCGTAAGCCTTTAAAGCGTAACCGCCGTCCGATTTGTCTATAAAAATTTTCGCTTCGCGTTCTGCGCATTGCCATACGGCTTTTTCCATTTTAAACGCAAAATCGAAATATTCAAGCGGTTTTACGATATAGTATTTTGCCGAAACTTCATACCCCTTCAAAGCGAACTGCGTAAGGTTAGTCACGAAAATAAGACAAACGGTTTCGTCGTATTCGCGCATTCTTTTTGCGGTTTCTATGCCGTTAAGCCCCGGCATATCGATGTCCATAAAAACTATATCGAAGCGTTTTCGACAATCGAATAAAAAAGCGTCGCCGCTCGAATATTTAGAAACGGAAAACGCGCAGTCATGCTCTTTTGCGTATCTACTGAGAAAATCTTCCATTCTTTTTGCGTACTCGGCGTCGTCTTCCACGATAGCTACGTTCATTGCTTTAACCCCTCTTATTTTTTTTGATAATAACACACATCGATATCGTTTTGCAAGCGTTGAAAGGTAAGTTTTTAAAAAAATTTCATAACCCGAAAACGCGTTATTTTTAACGCATACTCGAACTTTACGTGCAAAAAATCCCCGCTCAAGGCATACTCGAACGGGGATAAAATACTTAGTTTTTATCGATAATCGACTTATAGCGCGACTTTTCGCGATTTTTAGGCTTGAACGCCTCTTCGATTTTTACGCGATTACGCCGAAGAGAGCGAGATACTTGTCCGCAAAAAGCGTTACCGTTAAGAGGTAGGCTATATAAACGACGAGCAAAGTCGCACCTTGCCAACGGGAAAACTTTTTGTTTATTATCGTCGGCACGGCGGCAAGGAGAGTCACTATTATCGCGACGGGGAAGTCGAGATAAATGTTCATTTTCGACACGGGGAGATTGCCGCCGTAAATGAAGGAACAAACGGCTAAAATGAGCGTGGTGTCTATTACGTTCGCGCCGATTACGTTGCCGACCGACATTGACGTTTGCTTTTTGATGACCGAAGTCACCGCCGTTACGAGTTCAGGCAGAGAAGTTCCTACCGCGACTATCGTTACGCCGATTACCGCTTCCGAAACACCCCATGAAGAAGCGATTTTGCTTGCGTTGTCGACAAGCAGTTGCGAACCGAAAACGATGCCCGCCGCCCCTACGATTACCTTTAAAATATTGATAACGATAGATTTTTTATCGGTAGCGGGGCGTTCTTCCGCCTCTTCGCCATCCGGCTTTTTGAGTGCTTCGCGCTTAGCCGAGCGAACGTTTTCGAAAATGTACGCGGCGAAAATGATAATCAACACGATTGCTCCCCACACCGAAACGCAGCCGCCGAGCGAGAACAAAAAGAGCGTCGTCACCGCGACAAAAAGCAAAACCGCCTTTGGCGCGAAAGATTTTCTTTCGACCGCTATGGGCATAAAAACGACGCTTATCGCAAGAATGAGCGCGGTGTTGCAGATAACCGAGCCTATGCCGTTGCCGATAGCCATACCGACTTTTTCCTGCGAAGCGGCAATATAATCGCCTACGCCCGATACGAGTATCGAATGTCCTTCCGCCGCCGCAAGCGACGAAACGATTACTTCCGGCAAGGTCGTGGCAAGGCTTATGACGGTCGCGCCGATTATGAACTTGGGGATTTTGGTTACTTCCGCAACCCAGACCGCGCCGTCCACAAACCAGTCGCCGCCCTTTACGATAAGCACTACGCCTACAGCGAACAATAAATAAGTCAAAAATATTTCCATAATTTTCTTTTGAATTCTTCCGTAACAGCCGAAAAAAACGTTAGTCGACGGTTACAAAACCGCGAAGCGACCTGCCCCGCGGTAAATTTTACGATAACTTTAACTGTAAATTTCTTCTTTCAAAATACCTATTTCGGGCAGATTGCGGTATTTTTCCGCATAGTCGAGACCATAGCCTACGACGAATTCGTTGCCTATGTCGAAGCCTTTGTAATCGGGTTCGAGCGGCACTTCGCGGCATTCGAACTTGTCTAAAAGCGTGCAGATTTTGACAGATTCCGGGTGACGGGAATTGAGCATTCTTTTAAGATACGAAAGCGTGTAGCCGCTGTCGACGATATCTTCGACGATAACGAGATGTCTGCCTTCGATGCTTCTGTCAAGGTCCTTAATCATTCTGACTTCGCCCGAAGATTTAGTCTTGTTGCCGTAGCTTGAAATCGCCATAAAGTCCATTTCGAGAGGGATTGTCATCGCTCTCAAAAGGTCGGCGTAAAACATCGTGCTGCCCTTTAAAATGCAGACCATAAGCGGGCGTTTGCCGCAGTAGTCTTCGTCGAGCTTAGCCGCGAGTTCCTTTATGCGTTTGTCGATTTCCTCCTTGCTTATGAGTATTTTCGCAAGGTCGTTGTACATATTTTCCATTTTCGTTATCTCCGTGAATTTAATCGTTATTCCGAACGTGACGTATATAATTTTACGATATTTTTCGTGCCTTTGTCAATCTTAATAAGCCCCGAAATATCTTTTTCAAGCACGCAATATACTATTTTTTCTTTCGCAATCAGTAAAGTTTGGTCTTTTACCCTTTTAGGAAGCTTCAAATCGGTAAGATATTTTTTTAAACTCACCGTTCCGCCGCCGAATTTAGTATATTCGTCGCCCGTTTTTCTCGTCCTTAAAACGCAGCCGTCGGGGAGCTTGTCGAGGTCGAAGTACAGCGCGCCGCCCGCTTTCATTTGCTTTTCGTCGACGTCTTTTTCGGGTATCTTTTCGGCGATTACTTCAACGCCTTTGAACACCGTTTTCCCGAGCTTAAACGGCGTTTCTTCGGCGCAATCGAAGCCTTTTTCGCGCTTATACAGAACGACGTTTTCACTCTCTCTGACGGCAACCACGCCCTTAGGAAGCGTTATTTCTTTGCCGGTAAAATTATCTTTGAGCGCGTAAACCGCGTCGACATGCCTTTTTTGATAGTCCTTTTCGACGCCGAGCGTTTTCAATATTATAATAACCGCGCGCGAAAACACGGGGTAAGCGATTTCGAGCGGCACAAAATATTTGTCGCCCTCTTTTTTGAACGCATTTTCCGCAAGCGAATAAAGGTATTCGTCGTCGCTCACGAGCGTTTCCGCAAACCGCGTTATCGACCGTTCGGCTTTCGGAAAAATTTGTCTTATCGGCGGAATAATTACCAAACGCAACGCGTTACGCGTGAAGTCGACGTCTAAGTTCGTTTTGTCCTCTACGTAAGCTATCTTCTTTTTGTTTGCGTAATCGAGAATTTCCGCCTTGGAAACGTCGAGAAGCGGTCTTATGATTTTGCCGCCGTAAGAGAGCTTTTTCATTCCGGTTCCGCCCGTTGCCGACGAGCCGCGAAGCACATTGAAAAGCACGGTTTCCGCGTTGTCCGACATATGGTGAGCAAGCGCGATAACGTCGCATACGCCGTCGCTCAAAGCCTTAAAATAGCATTCGTAGCGCAAAATGCGTGCGGCTTGCTCTAACGAATAGCCGTTTTTGTCCGCGAACGACAGACAATCGACTTTATAACCGAAGAACGGCACGTTTAAGTTTTTGCATTGTTTTTCGCAAAACAACGAATCTGCGACGGAAGTTTCGCCGCGAATACCGTGTTCTACGTTTATCGCCACGACTTTCACGCCGAGCGTTTCTTGTTTTTCGGCAAGGTCGCGCAAAAGCACGGACGAATCGACCCCGCCCGAGTAGCCGACCCCGACGGTCATTCCCTTTTTAATTAAGCTGTAATCGGGACGAAACATTTTTTCACCTTTTAGCGTTTTCGGGCGGCGCAAAGTTAGTTTGCGCTTTTTTAGTCTAAGCTTTTTTAGTTTGAACTTTATTAGTTTGCGCTTTCCGAAAGAATTTACGATAATATTTTAGCATATTAGCGTTTTTAAAGCAAGTTATATGGGAATTTTTGCGGCAAAAAGCATAAAATATAGTATGCTTGAACGAGCAAAAATAAGTTTTTTGCTCGGCTTGAAAAAAATTCCGAAAAAAGGCGTAATTTTAGTTGACAAAATCTCGGATATAATATAGAATACTTAAGCACTACACGAAAAAGCGCGTGTGCATTTATCGCGGAGTAGAGCAGTCTGGTAGCTCGTCGGGCTCATAACCCGGAGGTCGCGAGGTTCGAATCCCGCCTCCGCAACCATTCGTTTTCTCTTTCTTTGCGAATAAAGAAAGAATATATGGCGGCGTAGCTTAGTTGGTTATAGCGGCCGGTTCATACCCGGCAGGTCGTTGGTTCGAATCTGACCGCCGCTACCACAATTCGGTATGAACTCACGGTTTTTACCGAATAAACATGGCTCCTTGGTCAAGCGGTCAAGACATCGCCCTTTCACGGCGGTAACACGAGTTCGATTCTCGTAGGAGTCACCACTAAAAAACAGTACCCTCAACGGGTGCTGTTTTTTTGTGGTGACTCCGCGGAATCGAACTACCGAACTTTGCACATTGACTTGTTTTTTTACAGATGTCGCAACACATTTTAGCCTTGCCACTTTATTAACATTTCGTTCGGTAGTTCGTGTTTTGCTTGGAGCGAAGCGGAAAGCAATGCCGCGGCGGCTTTACCCGCCGCTTTCTCGTAAGAGTCACCTTATTATATATAATTAACCCTCTTGTAGGTGTCTTTTTTCAATGTCGGCTCCACGGAATCGAACTAACCGAACTTTATACACGGGCTTGTTTTTTTGCAATTGTTGCAACACATCTCAACCTTGCCGCCCTACTCAAATTTCGTTCGGTTGTTCGTGTTTTGCTTGGAGCGAAGCGGAAAGCAATGCCGCGGCGGCTTTGTCCGCCGCTTTCTCGTAGAAGTCACCTTTTTATATATCTTTGTCTATCAACAGTACCCTCAACGGGTGCTGTTTTTGTTTGGTGACCCCATGAAATATAATTTTCGACCACAGTTGACACCACAGTAAATACGCGCTTAAAATATAACTTATAAAAATATTCTCAAAAACATTGCAAAAAGAATAGAAAAGTGATATAATGACAATTGCCACATGAATTTTACAACTAAATACCCCCTAATCATTCAGTACACTTCTATAGGTAGAGGTGCGCTTCTTTCGCACTACATAGCTGAATGTTTAGGTAGTAAAATTTGTGTGGCAACAAGGCGAGAATGTGCATTTTTACAGGTGTCGTTCTCACTTGAGGGCGACACTTTTTTAATGCCCCAAAAAAATTTATCGGCGGAGGTAATAAGCCACATGAAAAAATTTCTTTCAATCATTTTATCAACAATAATGACATTAACAATCTGTTCTGTATTCACATCCTGCGCTTCACTTAATATGAAAAACAGTGAAGTTGTACTCTTAGGAGTGACAGCATCGACCGATTACGTTGAATACAAAACACAGAATGAAGTACAACCCAGATTAGCGTCTCCCTATGCAATGACAGCCGATATTAAGCTAATGGACGACACCGAGCAGGATATTACCCCCGACTTGACAAATGCATATACCATAGTATATAAACCACTTGACGGTGGGCAGATTTCTATTTACTACACAATCGTTTTGGACAACCCGAAAGACCACTATATAATGGACTTCAAATTCAGCTGTGATAAAGACGTTCAAATTCAGTATGTAGACGGCAATACGGCAAGCATAAAGAGCCGCCGAGTTCGTTGGGACGAGGCGTATTCTCGTCAAGGTAATTATCTTGCAACTTTTAACCTTATTCTCCCTGATGAAGCCACTAATCCCACTACTATTCGTGTAAGTGAAATGTACTACTCTGACCATGCCGACGGGAGCAGTAAAACCATTGTAAACACAAATGACAAGGAAGTATACAAGGTTTACACTTTGGATGGAATTTATGTTGAACAAACAGATTGTACGATTAAAACAGCTGAATTCGAAATTACCAAAAATGAGGGTTTGAATGTAAAGAGTATCAGTTTCAATGATAAGGAGCTTGAGTTCAACAACGCAAAGAAACGAAATACGTATACTGTAAATGAAAGTGGCAAATTAGTAATTAAGTACTCATATAGTCAGAATATCGGAGACATTCCGGGTATTGATAAAGACGAAGTTGTGTTGGAAAAGAATATTGAGATTTTTAACAAAGACTGGTTCCAACCCTATAACGGAAAATATATTTGGTTTGATGAATTTAATGTCACCGATAAATATTCATATGAAGATACGCATTTCTACATTATGTTTTTAAAATTTAATAATACATATTGCAATACTAATGGTCTGAATGTATCTTTTGATAATGGTTTTACTTTTAGTTTTTACACTAATGGTTTCTATTATTACGGCGGGTATAGCGCAGATTCTTTACTTTCCTCAAAGGAATATTACTCACCTTTCTTATTGACAGGTTCTCCTTTTTATATAGAGGATTATATGAATAGAGATGATTTCGTCGTAGAGATACAAAATTGGAATGCAAAAATAAAATTATCCGCAAACCAAGGTGTCATTTCCTGTGAAGATGTTTCTGAAAACTGATTTATCCACAGCATGTAACGATTAAGTGTATTGCGTTAAAAAATATTTAAAAATTTTTTAAATATTTTTAATCTTTTATTCAAAACGCTTGACTAACGTTCAAATATGTGATAATATATGTGTATCGTATGGTTGATGGAGTTAAGAGAAATATGAGGCACCCCTCCGCTGCGGCAAAAAAGTTCGCGGCGAAGGGGTGTTTCTTTGTTAAAATTTATTAAATAAAACGATAGGGATTATACTTATTATTCGCTAAAATTGTTTTTAGAAAGCCGAATTTTACCACACAAAACGAAACCCGGCAAATCGATTTCGCAAAATTTCGCAAAATTTCGTTATCATTTCGTTTTGCCTTTTCGTTATTAAAATGCAAACATAAAACATTCCGCAACAAATTTTTTGAAGCGAAATGTTTTTTATTCAAATATAGAACGTTTTCAGACGGCTTTTTTGCCGTCCTTTATAGCCATTACTATCGCATAAACAAGTATGAAAGGAG
>ERZ808242.956-NODE-956-length-18446-cov-4.958730_pt1 | contig 18446 bp, 14 predicted proteins | sample MGYA00521244_ERZ808242 | MGnify/ENA primary metagenome ERZ808242 (study PRJEB31516, sample SAMN03275573) | gut metagenome | biome: mammalia-associated habitat; material: feces | host: Papio cynocephalus | place: Kenya | collected 2012-07-27 ... | reverse complement strand
AATAAAAATTCAAGAATAATTCCAAACCATGATTAAATCAGTGTTTCCCTAGCGTCATTTCGACCGGTCGTATTTGTGCGAAATGGAGAAGGAGGTATGAATGAATTTGGATCTCTGAGTGGAGAAATCTCGCAGCACTAGCGGTAAGGGCTTGATGAATCAAATCATTACGGCTCATTCAACAAATCAACGTAGCTCGTTAGAGCGGGTCTTCTCGCTTTGCTCGAGATATAGTTTTACCATTACGATTTGATGCAGAAAGCCTTTCCCGCTAGTGCTGCGAGATTTCTCCACTCTCCTACACATGGCAATTTATTTCTTCTATAACATCAAGCACAAATACGACCGGTCGAAATGACGGTGGAGATGCTACCGCTAGTGTCCATTGATATGCTTCCGGTAAGCACATAATTTTATATAACCTTTATAACCTTTTACTAGGCCGGGGTTGTGAAATGTGAGAACTGAGAAATCAGCAGAATAATAACCCTTTGCCAAGCCCTACTATGTATATGTTGGAAAAGCGCAATCAGCAGAATTATAACCTTCGTCAAGAACTTTTTTAACAAAAAGTCCTTGACGAAAGCGGCCAATGGCGTTATACTACGTCCATATTACAAATGCATATGAATGACAAAGACGTCTGACTCAGAAGTGGTTTCGTGTCAGGCTTTTTCTTTTGGACAAAGACGCCCAGGTATATGACCTGGGCGTTTTCTCTTTTTCTAGGGACTAGGGATTAGTAGCTAGGGATTAGGAAGTCTTTGATTTCGCTAGTGTCACACAACTAGCTGCTTGCTTCTGGCTTCTAGCCGGCTAATAGCTAGCAGCTAGGAGCTAACAGCTGTGACACAGCAGGAAGCATTGCTTATTTCCTAATCCCTAATCCCTAGATACTAGCTACTAAAAAAGAAAAAGCCGATGAAGCAATTTCTATCAGACGTTTTTATATTTTGTTGTTAGTTGTTGGTTGATGGTTGTTTGGACATCCATTTTAACCGCTAGCGAAAATGAGATGTTCCTATTTCTATTTCCAACAACTAACAACTAGCAACTAGCAACTATCAACAATTTTTTAGAAGGGATCTGGTGTATTATGAAAAAAATGGAAGCGGTCTTTAGAAAATGGCCCGTCTTGGCGGCTGCCTTGTGCAGTCCGACTTTGGTTATGGCAGCAGAGCCGGAAGGTAGATATTCTTCTGTAGATACGATCTGGGTGATGCTCGGAGCTATTCTGGTATACTTCATGCAGCCTGGGTTTGCTATGGTAGAAACAGGGCTCACCCGTGCCAAGAATGCAGGGAATATCGTCATGAAGAATTTCATGGACTTTGCCCTGGGCACCATTATGTTTTGGATTTTCGGCTTCGGCCTCATGTTTGGTACCGACATTGGCGGTATCATTGGTACGCCTGATTTCTTCGTTCAGAATTTCCAGGTCCCCGACGACGCAGGATATACTCCTCTGGCGTACCTGTTCTTCCAGACCGTGTTCTGCGCTACCGCAGCCACCATCGTGTCTGGTGCTATGGCAGAACGTACCAAGTTCTCTGCTTACTGCGTGTACTCCATTCTGATTTCTCTTCTGATTTATCCAGTATCCGGTCATTGGATCTGGGGCGGCGGCTGGCTCTCTGAACTGGGCTTCCACGATTTCGCCGGTTCCACTTGCGTTCACATGGTCGGCGGTGTCTGTGCCTTCGTTGGGGCATGGCTCTTAGGACCAAGAATTGGGAAATACAACAAAGACGGCAGCGTCAACGCCATTCCTGGTCACTCCATCACCCTGGCTTGCCTGGGTATGTTCATCCTTTGGATGGGTTGGTTCGGATTCAACGGTGGTTCCACCGTATCTGTCACCGGTGATGCAAATATCGAAGCGGTTGGTCACATTATGATTACCACCAACATGGCTGCCGCTGCTGCCGCTGTGACCACCATGTTCTTCACCTGGGCTCGTTACGGCAAGCCGGATGTTTCCATGACACTGAATGGCGGCCTCGCTGGTCTGGTGGCTATCACCGCTGGCTGCGATGTGGTTACCGTTCCTGGTTCTTTCATTATCGGTGTAATTTCTGGTTTCTTCATTGTTCTGGCTGTTGAATTTGTGGATCAGAAGATGAAAATCGACGATCCAGTCGGTGCTATCGCTGCTCACGGCGGCTGCGGCGCCCTGGGTACTCTCCTGACCGGCCTGTTCTCTGAAAGCGATGGCCTGCTCTACACTGGCGACGCTCATTTCTTCCTGGTTCAGCTCCTCGGTGTAGTTACCGTTGCCATTTATGTATTCATTGTGATTAACATTGTATTCCGTGCCATCCGTGCCACAATTGGTCTCCGCGTCACCAAAGAAGAAGAAATCAATGGTCTCGACTTTGAAGAACACGGCCTCACCTCTGCCTATGCAGACTTCATGATGGTTCCTGATACAGCTGCCAAAGCCATTGAAGCGGGTAAAGCACCGAAGGATGCTGTAGAAATTCCAGTAGAAACCAAAGAAGTGAAAGACATTCCGGAAACTGTATTGCCGAAAGAAATACCGGCCGACGGTCACAGACTGTACTGTGTCACCATCATTACTTCGGACAAACGGTTTGAAATCCTCAAAGCGGCTATGGAAGCCATCGGTATCACCGGTATGACCGTGACCAAAGCCCTGGGCTATGGCCTGGAAAAAGGACAGACCCAGATGTACCGTGGCGCTGCTGTTTCCGCTAAGCTCCTTCCGAAAGTTCGTATCGATATCGTGGTATCCAAGATTTCTCCAAGAACCATCATCGAAGTGGCAAAACGTGCCCTCTATACTGGTAAATACGGCGACGGCAAAGTCTTCGTATCCACCATCGACAACGCCGTAAAGATTCGTACCGGCGAAGAAGGCTACGATGCCCTGCAGGACTATCCGATTGAAGAAGATAAGAAATAATTCTTAGTTGCTGGTGACTCGTGACTGGAGACTAGGGGGTAGAAAGACCTTTTCATACATCTTAGGATGTGTGGGAAGGTCTTTTGTTGTGGAAATAGGTTACTCAGGTTGCTCAAGTTGCTAAGGTAGCTCAGGTTTCTCGTATGTGCCGATAGACGATATCATAATCATCTCATTCGGGGAACCTGAGAAACTTGAGTAACCTGAGAAACCTGAAAAAACTTTATTTGACATGTCGGTTATTTTCCCTTATGATGCAGATAGAGAAAGGGGCGATAGTATGATGTATCCCTATATGACATTGGCCGATGGTACAGAAATTGTGCATTCCCAGTTGATTCATAAAAACGGAAAAGACCATGTGATTGTTCATTTCGAACGGCCCACCGAAGAAGGCTTCGACGATGCACGGTGCGAACTGCCTTCCTATACATGGAGCGATGTCCATGGATTTAACGAAGAAGAAATGAAACTTTTTGACGAAATGGTCCATGCCAATGCACATTTATTTTACAAATATGCGGCGTGTGGAGGAATTGCCAGTGCCTAGTCTATTTATGCTTTTGGGGTATAAGATTTATTTCTGGGCCAATGAAGGAACGGAACCAATCCATGTGCATGTAGCGAAAGGGAAACCAGGCCCTAATGGAACAAAGATCTGGCTAACAAGCAGCGGCGGCTGCATTGTAGCCAATAATAATAGCCAGATTCCACAACGGGATTTGAATAAATTGATAGAAGTCATTGAAAGTCAGTTTTTCTTTATTCTGCGTCAGTGGAAAGAATTTTTTCAGACAGAATCTGTTACCTATTTTTGCTAAAAAAGGGAGGCCTAATGACCTCTCTTTTTTCTTTGTGAGATTATGGTTTACAGAACCTGCTAATAGACACTGGTGTTTTTAGGCACATTCAAGAAACCTGAGTAACCTGAGTAACTTGAGCGACCTGAGTAACCTTCCCAAATAAGTGTACACATATTTCCAATCCATCCAAGAAACCACTTTATCACATAGATATTCACAGTTATTCACAATAAAGTGAATAACTGTATTTGAGAATGAAAAGATACGGTAAAGAGCCACAAGGGAAGAGTGTCCACTGGAGATATACACACTTTTCTGTGAACAAGTGTGAATAAGTGAAAATCTGAAGAAAATTAAAATATGAAAGAGCCGATAGGTACGAGAAATTTGATATAGAAAAAGTTATCCACAATTGTGGATTCTGTGAATAGACTTTTCACAGGGGGCAATTGAAAATGAAAAATGGAAGAAAAGACAATGTAAATATGAGGTCAATGGATAAAAAGAGAAGAAAATGGGCCAAATAGAGTGATTTTTATGAAAAACAGGAAAGTGAATTGTCCACTGACAGTGGACATGGAAAACAGAAAAAACAAAAACGCAGGATCTTCGTTGTGAAAATCCTGCGTTTTAAAAGTATATACTTATTTGGTGACTGGTGACTGGTGACTGGTGACTGGTGACTGGTGACTGGTGACTAGGGACTGGGGATTAGTAGCTAGGCCTTAGGGATTGGGGTTCGCGAATGTGTCGCGAACCATATCCGTCATTTCGACCGGTCGTATTTGTGCTTGATGGTATTGGCGTATTGAAATGAGATGCGCCCCTGAGTGGAGAAATCCCAGCGGCACTGGAGGTAAGGGCTTAAAGAATCAAATCGTAACGGGGAGATTCTACGTACAAATTCCATCGGTCGAAATGACGCTATTCGTAATTCCCTATGTTTTCCTAATCCCTAGCTACTCCTCAGTCCCTAGTCACCGCCTTCAGCAACGCCTGACATCCTAACAGCACATCCTGATAGGTCCGTTCAAAATCTCCGGTATACCAAGGGTCTGCCACTTCCCGGTGTTCCCCGGCCCAGTCCAGCAGGAGGGACACCTTTTTCTCTGAATCCCCATGGGTGAGGTAAGCCATGTCTTCCAAGTTTTCTGTATCCATGCAGACGATGTAGTCGCTTTTCTGATAATCCGAATCGGTAAAAAGTCGGGCTCTTCGATGGGTGAAAGGAATGCCTTTTCTGGTCAGCATCCGCTGGGCCGGTGGGTACATGTCGTGGCCGATTTCTTCCGTGGTGGCCGCTACGGAGGTGATGGAAATGGTGTCCGAAAGTCCTGCCTTTTGAACCAGGTCTTTCATAATAAACTCTGCCATAGGAGAACGGCAGATGTTGCCGTGGCATACAAAAGTAATGTGGGGCATAGTTTGTCTCCTTTAGAATGTCTCTTGCATTTAAATGGGGATTGAGTAAAGGTTATTATTGTGCCGTTTCTATAGCCGAACATATAAATTTCAACGCTTGCGACAAGGTTAAAAGGGTTATATAAGGTTATGCGGTTACCGTAAGTTTGATCTATAAATTAAGATTCGTTATATGCACGGTCAATTAGCGGCTTTGCCCTTTGAAGGTCATCTGCTGTTTTGATTGATACTTCAATATCTCCTGTTCCGTAATGGCCGATACTTCGCATGTCTCTAGTGAAACCTTCTTGTAAATCAACTGTATCTGGGTCTAGTTTCATCCGGAGTATAATTTGTTTATTGTATATTTCAATACAGAAAACATTTTGAACTTTCTTATAGGCTAAATATAATTTCAACTGATTAGGAACTAAGTCATCACCTAGTGATTCAATATAATCACAAAGTGATGTATAAAGAGTTTTAAGTGGAGCTTTTGCAATCGCCAGTTTTTCTAGGTGTGTTTTCTGTGGCGTGCTACTGGTGGGAGCTGTATGGGCTTGTTCTATTGTTGGCGTTACAATTGGGGTGTTTACATGTTCAAAAAGAATAAGGTTATTTCCATATTTTCGATATTTCACGAGTTTGATATTTCTTTGCATTTGGTTTACTGCATGAATATCATATCGGGTAAAATCATTGGCAACACAAATGACACATGGGACAGACCAATCAATCTGGTCGGCAACAGATTTACCTAATTTTTCTATAACTAACAATTTAAAATCTGCTTTATGGTCTAGGAGCCAATCAAGATAAAATAATCCTTGATTGATAACATTTTCATTTAGATTACGCTTGTATTCAAAAATGACAGGGCTGTTATTTTCATCAATACCAATACTATCCATGCGGCCATTAGAAATGACATATTCACTTTTCAAGAATCTCACGCCAAAAAATATTTCCATATTATTTTCAATGGTGGTTTGTAATTCTTTTTCTAAAACAACCGTTGAAGAGGTAAGTTCTTTAGCTGTAGTACTAAGTTCAAATAATTTGATTTCTGACATATTATCTCTCCCTTCTCTGTCGTGAAAGATTTTGCAGTAGTCGTTTTCAGAATATAAAATAGGGAATTGGTTCTGAAATTAGTATATCATAGTATCGGCAAAAAATATTTTTATGAACTTGCTGATTTGGCTAGTTTTTGCCGATAGCGGAAATAAAACCTTTCTTTCTACCATATACACCTGCCCCTTTTTACGGACTAAAAAGGGCTATATAAGGTTATGAAACTTGCGATAAGCACATAACCCTATATAACCCTTTATAACCTTGCACCAAGCGGTCGAATTTCTATGTTAGATCATGGACAATGGCAGAATCATAACCTTTTATTTCCCAGTCCCCAGTCACGAGTCCCTCGATTTCCTATAATACGATTCCACCAGCTGGCAATCCATAATGAGCACGTAGAAGACGTCGCCGTAGTAGGAGTTGTGAATCCGTCTTCCGTGGTCCAGGACGGGGCGGCAGGTGCCGTCTTTTTTCACGAAATGGAATTTCACGTAATCGTTATTTCCCGCTTTTTCAGAGGAAATCTGCTTCCAAATGCTAGCTTCCACAGCCGCTTGTTCATCCGGACGAATCAGGTGATGGAAGTGCTGCTGAGAGTATTCCATGAAGTCGTCGAAATCCTGGCAGCCGGCCAATTCGATCATTTCGTGATTGGCAAAGAGGATGCGGTCGTTCTGCGGATCGGCCGTGTAAATGAGGAAGGCGCCGGGGAGGTTTCTGGAAATATCTTGCAGCCGGAAGCCCAGACTGCATCGATGCTGGATTTTGTACTCCGGCCGATAGGCCAGGCAGTTGTGTTTCCCGTGGAGTTTCACTTCGTAGAGGGCCACATCGGCAAAGCGAATGAGATCCACCACATCACTGCCATGAGGGCGGTGGGCTGCGTAGCCAAGGGAAATATAGAATGGTTTCTGCTCTCCTTGGTAGGAGAAAAAGCGAGGCTGATGGGTGAACTTGTGGATGGTCTCTTTAGCTTCGTCCTCTGTGACGCCCACCCATAGGATAGAGAATTCATCGCCGCCATTTCGGCACAAAATGGCTTCTTTAGGGAAGGCGTTTCGCATGCTTTGGGCTAGGGTTTGTAAAGCCATATCGCCGATGGCATGACCATACATGTCATTGATGAATTTGAAATCATCGATGTCCATTTGAACGCCTACGCAAGGGAGATTCGGATGGTTTACCATCACCTTTTTCATTTGTTCGTCAAAGCCTTTGCGATTGAGTAAGCCCGTCAAAGGGTCCGTGGTTGCTGTGATTTGCAATATCCGCTTTTGGTCTTCTACCATGAGAATGACTGCGGTTAGTCCGGTGAGAAATAATACGACACAAAGCCCAATGATGGTGTAAAGGAACAGTTCCTTGGGATTGTGTAAGCCATGTTTGGGCACAACGGAAAGTTGGAACGAACTGCCACCTATATCAAAGGTATAGTTGACAGGATTTTCTAGTGCGGAGCTGGAAGAGGATACTTCTTCATAGGTATCAGAGCCAGGAAATATGTTTTTCGACAGTTGATAGTCGTAGCCGAAATTGGTCAGGGCCTGGACGGAATTGGCAAAAATGTCTGGCACACGAATGATGGTGATGGTAAAGCCCCAGAACTTAGAATTTCCATTGGTATCTTCTAAATACACCGGATTGCGGATAGCGATGCCCTGGCCGCCTTGTTTCAAATCAAAGGGGCCCTGCAAGGTGACCACTTTATAATCTCTTCCGTATCGGCAGATTTCCCCTCGTGCAGGGTCGTTGAGTAAGTCAATTTTCCCCGCTTCATTGCCGGCGGCAGGGTAAATATCAGTGACCACACCGTTTGGTGCAATTTGTATGCTTTGGGTGTAGTCGGTCATGAGCTTGTCCGCCACTTTGGGGAAATTGTCAATTTTCCCGTTTTCACTGATTAGGATATCTTCCAGGGCATCGGTGATCATGATGCCTCGATAGATGTCATGGGATAAATGTTCTCCATAGGTGGCTGCGTTGAGATGAGTGATGGTCCGTAAATGTTCTTGCTCGTCTTTATCCGATTGGTACAAAATGACTGTCAGAATCAAAAGACCCAATAGAAAGACAAGGGCAGGATATGTCTTTTTCTTCGGTGGCATGCTACACTTCAGGTTCATGACGGTCGACTCCCTCCTTGTAATTTTTTTATATTTTATATCTTTGTTTTGAATTTTTCAAATAGGGTATATGGAAGTTGCGCAGGTCACTCAGGTTGCTTAGGTTGCTGAAGGTTCTGAAGGTTCTAAGGGTTCTGAAGGTTTCTTGCCTGTGACTCTTGCCGTTTCCGTCATTTCGACCGACGGGATTTGTGCGAAATGAATCCATAGAGTAGTTCGGTACTATGTTAGACAGAAGTGGAGAAATCCCAAATCTCTAGCGAGATTCTATCCATCTGAATAGAGCCGTAACGGGATAGATTCAGCTAGTGCTTTTACCGCTACTGCTTTGGGATTTCTCCACTTTTGTCTAACATAGTACCAGACTACCCTGCTGCGACATTTCGCACAAATCCCATCGGTCGAAATGACGGAGACGGTTAACTGACAACCGTCAACCGCCAACCGTCAACCATTAACCGCCAACCTCCTACATACAAAAAGGGGGATTGGGGCGCTTTATAAGTTGTGCGCCCCTTCCACCACTCCTCACTCCTCACTCCTCACTCCTAACTCCTAACTCCTAACTTCCCAATCCCTAGTCCCCAGTCACGAGTCACCAGCCACCAGTCACCAGCGTATTCACACCATTTCCCAAAATTGTACAAAAAAGTACCATTTTCCCTCTTTACAAATGCATGACCAAAGCGTATACTACTATCAACTTCAATTTTTGAATAAAGACAAGGAACGGAAGCAAGTGAACCGGCTTTCTCGCAGAGAGCTGCCGTATGGTGAAAGGCAGTAGGGGGTCCTCACAAAGTCGTCCGGAAGTCCTGTATCTGAAATGAGTAGGATATGGCGTTTGGCACCGTTACAAAGCCGCTGAGTATAGTGCGAGGTGGTACCGCGTAGAAGGTTTACGCCCTGGTTGCTTTTTAGCAATCAGGGCGTTTTTTGTGTAGTATGTAGTATTTCAAGAAGTGCGGTATACTCTCACCTATGATAAGAGACAAAAAAGTGACTCGTGACTGGTGACTCGTGACTGGGAAATGATCCTAGTCACCCGTCACTAGTCTACCAGTCACCAAGGACAGGATTCTGTATGCGCAGCAGAAGACATCCTATTTGCAAGGTAGAAAACGGGGGATAGCCCCCAAACTGATTTATTCAAAAATGAAAAAATTCATCATGTATGTAGGATACGTAGGAGGCAAATTATGGGTATGTTCAAGAAAAGTGCAAAAATCGCAGCAGCAGGATTCGCAGCTATCGCTATGGCAGGGGTCATGGCAGGATGTGGGATGTCTTCCGGCGGAGACCAGAAGGCAGCCGCAGGCAACGGCCAGAAAGTGGAACTGAAACTGGCTTACCAGCTGCCAGCTGATCACCATCTGTCCAAGAGCGTTGAAAAATTCGCTAAAGAAGTCAATGAACGGTCCAAAGGTTCCATTGAAGTCAAAGTCTATCCGGCAGGACAGCTCTACAACGACCAGAACATGAACGACGCTCTCATGAGCGGCGGCCTGGATATCGGCATGAACTCCACCGCTCGTTGGTCCATGGTCGTTCCGGCTCTGAAGGTACTGGACCTCCCATTCGTACTGCCAACCATCGAAGCCGCAGATAACGCCCTGGACGGCGACCTGGGCAAGGCTCTCTCTGCAGAAATGGAAAAGAAAAATGTTCATCCTCTGATTTGGGCTGACTATGGATACGTACAGTTCTGCAACAATGCCAAGAAGATTGAAAAGCCGCAGGATTTCCAGGGACTGAAGATTCGTTCCTACTCTGAAACGTCCGCCGACATCATCCAGGCTCTGGGCGCTGCACCGACAACCATGAGCTCCTCTGAAGTTTACATGGCTATCAAGAACGGCACCATCGACGGCCAGTCCTCCGGTCAGACCGCTATCCTGTCCCGTAAGATTTATGAAGTATCCAAGTACATGACCGTCACCAACCATTCTTACGTAGGCTACCTGCTGGCTATCAACGACAACTCCTGGAAGAAACTGTCCGCTGACCAGCAGAAGATCGTCAATGATGTAGCCAAAGAAATCCGTGATGAAATCCGCAAAGAAACCAAGTCCGAAGATGAACGCTGCCTGAAAGAACTGGCTGCTAAGGGCATGGATGTCTATGCGATTCCACAGGACGAAATCCACCTCTGGCAGGAAGCTACCGCTCCGGTTATCGCTAAATTCGAACAGGAACAAGGCGACTTCGGCAAACAGCTGGTAGAAGACTGCAAGAAAGCAGCTCAGAAGTAATACCACGAATGTCATTTCCCTAGTGTCATTTGGCATATTATGAAATTTGACAAAGAGTGAGAAGTGAGAAGTTAGAAGTGAGAAATGGTGGTAGCCTGGCACAATTCATATAGCCAGGCAATGTAATTAGAAATAATCATTTGCGGCGCTTTATAAGTTGTGCGCCGCCACCATCATTTCTAACTTCTCACTTCTAACTTCTCACTCTTTCCCATTTTGGGATTATCTCTATGTGAGATAATCTGTGATCGACAAGGAGGGTTGTCTCTTGCGTTCTGTATATCGTATGTATAACCGTCTCTTAGGTTATATCACTTGTGGAGCTGCGGCAATTGCCGGGCTGGCTATTTTAGTGACAGCCTTCATTATTTGTTATGAAATATTTGCCCGCAGCGTACTTCATAGCCCGACTGTATGGGCCATGGAAATATCGACTTATCTTTTGATTCTGGCGGGATTCTTTGGCATGTCTTATACCATGAGAACCCACGGACACATTTGTGTCGATTTCCTCTATTCCCGTTTCCCTAGAAACGTGAGACGGGTACTGGACATCCTCACCACCGTATTGTCCCTCTTTGCCATTTATGTGTGCATGACCGAATCCACCAACTACATGCTCATGAGCCTGCAGATGGGCGTCGTATCGCCGTCGCTGCTCCGCGTGCCCCTGTGGATTCCGCAAACCTTCATGGTGATCGGATTTGTTTTGCTGTTTCTGGAAATCATCAACCACTTCTTGGCTGATTTCTTTGCTGATGAAAAGGAGGAGAAATAATGGTACTGGCTGGTTTTGCTTTATTTATTATTATCCTCTTAATTATTGGCATGCCTGTGGCGTTCACGCTGACCATCGCTGGGATTCTGGGGATTATTCAATTCGTAGATATGTCCACCCTGTCCCAGGTACCGGTGATTGCCTATAAGACATTGGATTCCTATGTACTGACTTCGGTGCCACTGTACATTCTGATGAGCCAGATCATGCTGACCGGTCGGGTCGGCAGCGGCCTCTTTGATTTGGGCAGCAAATGGATGGGCCACCTGCCTGGCGGCCTTGGCATTGCCACCATTTTTGCCTGCGCCATTTTCGCAGCCATTTCCGGTTCTTCCGTAGCCACCGCCGTCACCATTGGCGCTATGGCCATTCCAGAAATGCTGAAGCGCGGCTACGACAGAAAACTGGTGGTCGGCTCCGTAGCAGCCGGCGGTACCTTGGGCATTCTGATTCCGCCGTCCATTCCGATGATTCTTTACGGCACCATCACCGATGAGTCCGTAGGCAAACTCTTTATGTCCGGCGTCGTACCGGGTGCTCTCTTGACTGGTCTCTTCGTGCTCTATATCGTCATTGCTTCCTGGAACAAACCAAGAGAAGCGAAAGCCTCCATGGCCGAAAAGATGAAATCCCTTCGGGAAAATATCTGGGGCCTGCTTCTGCCAATCATCATCATCGGCGGGATTTACACCGGTGTCTTCACTCCTACCGAAGCAGCCGCTGTCGGCACCGTGTATGCCCTGATTATTACCTTCTTTATCTATAGAAGTATCAGTATTTCCGATATGCCAGCCATCCTGCGCTCCACCATCAAGACCTCCTGCATGATTTTTGCCATCATGGTCGGGGCCATGCTCTTCGGCTACATCCTGACGGTGCTGCAGGTACCGCAGGCCCTGATGTCCATCGTCACCGAAGGGGGCTTCAATCGCTGGATTGTCCTCATTGGCATCAATATCGTGCTGCTCCTCCTGGGCTGCGTACTGGAAACGGTGTCCATCATCCTCATCACATTGCCGATGTTGTACCCGATTATCAAAGCCTTGGGCTTTGACCCCATCTGGTTCAACGTGGTCATGCTGATCAATATGGAATTGGCTCTGATTACCCCACCGGTAGGCATGAACCTCTTCGTCATCAAAGGCATCAGCGAAGACAGCTCCATCCAGGACATCATCGCCGGCTCTGCGCCATTCGCTCTCATCATGGTGGCAGAAATTGCCCTCCTGTGCTTCGTACCAGAAATTGCCACCTGGCTGCCGTCGGTACTTAAATAGTGAGGAGTTAGGAGTGGTGGTGGCGGCGCACAACTTATAAAGCGCCGCAAATGATATCAAAGGTTATCATTCTGCTGACTTCTTCTTCCTAACATATTCATGTTGCCGCTTGGGCAAAGGTTATAAAGGTTAAAAAGGGTTATGAGATTTTCGATAGTCTCATAACCTTTTTTGCGATTTGTGATGCTACAGTAAGCACATAACCTTATATAACCCTTTATACCCCTTTGCCAAGCGGAAATATTTCTATGTTAGGAAGGAGAAATTCGCAGAATAATAACCTTTTTTCTAATTTGCGGCGCTTTATAAGTTGTGCGCCGCTACTATCATTCCTCATTCCTAACTCCTCATTTTATTCTTTACTTTCTTAACGAAAATCTATATAATATGGGAATTGCAGTGATAGGTGATTCAAGACCCCTAAGAACCTTCAGAACCCTTAGAACCTTGAGCCACCTGAGAAACTTATATCCCTAGCGGATGTATATTCAGCAACGCCATTGATGAGAAACGGAGCGCACCATGAAAATCGGACTGAATGAAAAAGGGAAAAAACTATATACCATGATCGGCGTCGTTTTCTCTGTGATTGCCGTGGCGCTGGGGATTCAGCTAGGGATTCTCAACACCATCAATACGAAAAACTACGACAATACATCACTCCTCCTGCTGGACCGGATCATCAATGTGATCGAAAGCAATGAGAAAAATGAACAAGCCCTGATTGATTCCTTGAAGGATGATTATGTGGTCCGGGCGAAGACCGTGGCCTACATCATCGATGCCAAGCCGGAAGTAGAGTACGATGCGAAAGAACTGAAGAAAATTGCGAAACTGGTTTCGGTAGATGAAATTCATCTGCTCAATCAAGAAGGGAAAATATATAGCGGGACTCTTCCCATTTATTATGGATTTACCTTAGATTCGGGAAAGCAGATGTCCTATTTCAAGCCCATGCTGTACAATCACGACCTGTCCATGTGCCAGGATGCGGCACCCAACACGGCGGAACATAAAAAGATGATGTACGCCATGGTGTGGGATGAAAAGAAAGAGCGGCTCGTCGAAGTGGGAATTGCGCCCATTCGGCTGCTCCATGAATTGAAACAGAATGAAGTGTCCGAAGTGGTGAGCCGCATGCCCACCGTGGAAGGACTGCAGATTTTTGTGGCCAATCGAGAAAATGGCACCATCTATGGGGCCACGGACAAAGAAAAAATCGGGAAATCTCTGGACAGCGTAGGCATCGTGCGCCAACAGAGCAACGAATCACTGCACAAAGGCTATGTCTACATGGATGGGGAAGAGTACAAAGTGTCCTTCCGTTTCTCCGGTCCCTATACCATCGGCGTGGCTTGGTCTACCGCGGTGAATACCAGAAATAATGCCCTGGCTCTCATTGTGGTGGGCGGCTACTTGCTCCTGGCGGCCTGCATTATTTTGTTCATGCTGGCGAAAGTATTGAAAACCAGAAAAGAACGGGACAACCAGTTCAATATCCTGTTTTCCATGGCCGATATTTACCACAGCATGCACCTGATTGACCTGGAAAAAGACACCTACATGGACTATTCCGTCGGCGCCCATCATTCTGAGAAAAGAAAAGTGCTCCACCAGGCAGAAACCAAGCTGTACCAGTACATGAAACGGCAAACTTTGGACGACGATTGGGAAAAGGTGCAGCATTTCATCGATCTCTCCACCATTGCGGCTCGCTTGAAAGACAAAAAGAGCTTGACCCTGGACTATGTGTCCAAAGAAAACCGCTGGTTCCAGGCGTCTTTCATTGTGATTGGCCGGGATGAAAAAGGAAATCCGAAAACCCTGATTTACACCATCCGCGACATCGACGAAGAAAAGCGGCGGGAAGAAAACCTGCTCTACGCGTCCCACACCGACGAACTGACCCAGTGCCGCAACCGCCGGGCCTATATCGAAGACGTGCAACTCACCTTGGAAACCGGAAAACCGTTCATCTACGTTTCCATGGACGTGAATGGACTGAAACAAGTGAACGACACCCTGGGCCACGCTGCCGGGGACGAACTTATCCAAGGTGCCGCCGCGTGCATGAAACAATGCTTCGGTAGCTACGGCAAAATCTACCGCGTAGGCGGCGATGAATTTGCCGCCCTGCTGGCTATCGACGACAGCCGCCTGCCGGAACTCAAGAAAGACTTTGAAGAAACCGTAGCGAAATGGTCGGGCAAACTGGTCAACAAACTGACCGTGGCCGGCGGCTACGTCTCCAGCCAGGAAAAACACTGGGCCTCCATGGATGAAATAGAAAAAGCCGGCGACCATCGCATGTATGAAGCGAAAAATCGCTTTTACAGTTTGCCGGAGAATAATCGGAGGAAACGGTGACGTAGATTAGGTTTCTCAGGTGGCTCAAGTTTCTCAGGTTGCTTAGGTTTCTTGCCTGTGCCGCTAACCGAATCCGTCATTTCGACCGGTCGTATTTGGATAGATGGTATAGGTGTATTGCAATGAGATGTGCTCCTGAGTGGAGAAATCTCTTAGCACTAGTGGTAAGGGCTTAAAGAATCAAATCATTACGGTTGAACCTGACCAGATGACACTGCAGTTTAATGGCACATTCGAGCAACCTTAGCAACCTTAGCAACTTGAGAAACCTGAGTAACCTATAACCCCCAGGGCCTAGCTCCTAATCCCTAGCTACTTCCCAGTCACCAGTCACCCCATTATCACCAGTCCCCCCATTATCACCAGTCACCTATTATAATAAAACGAAACGAGGAATGACCATGTCTGAAAACTATACCATTCGTCAGGGAAATATCCAGGATGCAGAGGCCTTAGCTGCCGTCGAAGCAGAATGTTTCCCCAAAGCAGAAGCCGCCACGGCAGAGCAGATTCGAGAACGCTTAGCATCCTATCCGAACCATTTCCTTCTCCTGTACGTAGAAGGAAAACTGGTGGGCTTCATCGACGGCATGACCACCGACGAAAAAGATTTGAACGATGATATGTATGCCGATGCCACACTGCACAAAGAAACCGGCGCCTGGCAGATGATTTTCGGCTTAAACACCATTCCGGCCTATCGCAGACAAGGCTGGGCAGGCAAGCTGATCGAAGCGTTCCAAAAACAGGCCCAAGAAGAAGGCAAGCAAGGCATCGTTCTCACCTGCAAAGACAGACTGGTTCACTACTACGCCTCCTTCGGCTTCCAAAACGAAGGCAAATCCGACTCCACCCACGGCGACGTGGTGTGGTATCAGATGAGATGGTTTTGCTAGTGACTCGTGACTGGTGACTCGGGGCTGGTAGCTGCACCAGCGGTTACCCTCTTCCTCTGGAAGGGGGCAGGGCAATGCTATTAAGTTAAGGATTTGCGTTGGTTGGTATGATTCCGCTAGTGAGTATAAGGTTCTGAAGGTTCTAAGGGTTCTGAAGGTTTCTCAAATGTGGCTCTTGCCGTAGACGTCATTTCGACCGATGGGATTTGTGCGAGATGTCGCAGTAGGGTAGTTCAGTACTATGTTAGACAGAAGTGGAGAAATCTCAAATCTCCAGCGGAATTCTATCCAGCTGAACTGAGCCGTAATGGGGATATCTCAGCTGTCATCTTACCGCTATTGCTTTTAGATTTCTCCACTTTTGTTCAACATAGTACCGAACTACTCTGTATAGCCACCAAGCACCAATCCCATCGGTCGAAATGACGCTAGTGATAATCTCGTTAGTGTCAATATTTCCAAAATCCTAGGGCCTAGCCACCAATCCCTAGCTACTTCCCAGTCACCTATATTATAGAAAATATCTATACTATTCACCAAGAAATCATAGAAACAATCGATAAGTTAGGTATCTATGAGACACGCCAAACAAAAACCTCTTTCCTTTAAAGAAAGAGGTTTTTGTTTTATAATATAAAAAAGTTCTATTTTATTTATAACATGTGATGTGATAATTGGTTATTAGTTGCTAGTTGTTAGTTGTTGGGACCAAACAACCAACAACCAACAACCAACAACTGCGGAGAATGGAGGCGATGTGGTGAAACCAAAAGTGATTTCCATAGCCGTGGGGCTGGCCCTGGGACTGTGGGGGACCACCATGGCTATGGCAGCGGACACGCCGGTGGCGCATAGTTTTCAATGGTCCAGTGAAAGCGTCATCACATCGGCTTTTTCTTCTTCCGGAAATAAAGAAACCGCCGAATCTACCCTGTATTTCAATGACGGCTTCGGCCGGTTGACCGAATTTCACATGAACCTGGAAGACCACCGGATGGAACTGGTGATTCGCCAAAATATGAACGTCGTATGGCAGGGCAGCCGCATGGTAGAAAATTCCCATTTCTCCGTCACCAGAGAAACCACCATGGGCCAAGTTTCCTTTACTATCCTCATGGGTGACAAAACCTACGAAGCCCGGATCAACGACAAGGACCAATGGGTGGTGACGGAAAAGGATTTGGTGACTAGTGACTGGGGATTAGTAGCTAGGTCCTAGGGATTAGGGAAACTAGCGAATAAAGTACTAGCGTCTCGTCTCCCCCGTTGGGGGGAGAATAAAAGAGGGGGGCAGCTCTAGCGAAGTAAATCGCTAGCTGTGTGAAAGCGAACTCGATTTCCAAACCCCAAACCCTAAACCCCAAACCCAAAAACCAAACCCAAAGAGCAAATTTCTTTTTCCTAGGGCCTAGCTACTAGTCCCTAATCCCTAAAATCCAAAATCTAACGAAAGTATGAATTCTCATCAAAATATAATGATGAATCGTAACTTTTTATAAGACAAATAGTGTATAATATATTTAATATCATGCTATGGTCGTGAGGTGTATCATAGCGGGACTGACCAAGAGTCAGATAGGCTGAAAAGCAGTAAGGTGAGGCACATGAAAAGACAAATCCACTTAAAACCAGAAGACTTAAAGAAAAGTGACAAATTAGGATTGACATATAATTTGGGGCAGGCACACAAAAGAATGCTCCTCAAACAGTCTGGCATTATGAAGAAATTCGGCCTTACCGCACGTCAGTCCCTGATTATTGCATACCTTTCTACCCACAAAAAAGATGTAGTCACCCAGAAGACACTGGAAGAACACCTGCATCTGACCAATCCAACCATCACGGTGATGATCAAATCCATGATGGACAAAGGACTGATTCACAAAGAAAGAGTGCCGGAAGACGCTAGAAAATACCGTCTCTTCCTGACAGAAAAAGCAAAACAGGTAGAACAGGCCAGCCGCCAGGCAGCCAAAGACCTGGACAAAACCTTCTACGAAGGCGTATCCGAAAGCGATATGCAAGTCTTCAAAGGCGTCCTGGGTCAGATTATGAAAAACCTGGACATGATTTAAATATAGCGCATCATGGGCATGTGACAATGGAGATCACATGCCCTTTTTTTATAAGTGCGTAATGCGAAGTGCGTAGTGCGTAATGAAGGAAGGGGCGCACAAAATTTGGAAGCGCCCCAATACCCCTTTACTATGAAAAAAGGATTAGTAGCTAGGCCCTAGGGATTAGGAAATACACAATAATGCCTGTTGTATCACAGCTATTTATTGTGATGTATTGATCATGATGTACCGCTTACCGCTTACTGCCTACCATCTCAACAAATCGGCGAGCCTATAGAAACGGACACGGAAATCGATTGCCTAATCTGGTATAAGAGCAATTCGATGCGCTCGCCGGCCACCATTACGCACTACGCACTTCGCATTACGCATTGATTACCCCATCTATCGAAAGGAAAGATAATATGAGCAAGCCTATCGTTGCTGTGACAGCAGATACTTTACTGGCTGAGATGAAGCCGATCA
>ERZ808242.955-NODE-955-length-18448-cov-22.026586_pt1 | contig 18448 bp, 25 predicted proteins | sample MGYA00521244_ERZ808242 | MGnify/ENA primary metagenome ERZ808242 (study PRJEB31516, sample SAMN03275573) | gut metagenome | biome: mammalia-associated habitat; material: feces | host: Papio cynocephalus | place: Kenya | collected 2012-07-27 ... | reverse complement strand
AATCCTACATAGTGGTTAATCCATTTCCCATACCACCTTGATGTAAACCACCGGCAGTTAAAGTAGCATTAAATGCCTCTTGTGAATTAAAGTTAGCATACTCTATAACCCACAACCAATATAAGCTCTTATATTGATAATAGTTCATGATCTCTATACCTGCATTTCTACAGTATTTACGCATATTTGTTCTAGAGATCTTGGTTCTGTGCTTACCTAAATCAGACCTAACAGCAGCACTACCATTGTCATCTGTAAAGTATTTATCATAGTCTGTTCTATTACCTCCGCCTCTACAATAAGTAGCTGTATTGGCTATAGATACTGCGGAATTTATGGGGAGTGTGCTAAGATAACCCATATTCTCAGGCACAGTATTAAGTACCGTTATTTTATACACAGAGTCATATCTAGCTGGCTCGTGAGTCCAAGTATTACCTAGGTTCTCAGACGATATTTTGACTTGGTTGTATTTCTTACCATTAGAAACCACATTAGTCTCGCTAATTAAGTAGAATGATGGGACATCAGCCATAACTTGTCCGTCGTAACCAGTTCTATCAGAGCCAAGATAACAAGTAAACGGGGAAGTATATATACCAGAATCATCGAGGTTTGCTTCTACAGTTATATTCCAAGTTGTATCACCATCCTCTACAGCAGTCATCTTAAACTTCTGTTTTGTGTCAAATTTATCAACTATCTAGATATAATGACCAACTAATCTATTTGTGGCACTTTCTATATTAGGAATGTCTGTAAAGTTACCTTTTGTAACATTAATTGTACCAGAAGCTACTTTAGAAGTAGAATCATATGTAACTGTACCGGTAGCTTTGATTTCAGGAGCGTCTAATCTTAAATCCCAATCATCTGGGTCTAAGTCATATTGTTTGGTTTTCGTGCCATCTGATTTAGTCTGTACGACACACGCTTTAAGCTGAGACTGTATAGGTAATGATTGATGCATATCAAAACTACCAATACGCTCAAGATGTGGATCTTTTGAATCTACAGCCCATCTTACGCCATACCATTTATACTCTACAGGAGGAGAATATGTCTTCCATACAGGCTTGATACCATCTGACTGTAAGAAAAGGCCCTCTGCACCTTCGTATCCCGATGGAACGCAAACAAAATCCTTCCCTTGAGTCCTGATCTTCTCATAACCAGCTTCTTTGCAGAATGCTATATCAGTATCTTTAACGCTACCATTACTTATGGCGCTATCGAGACCAGACTTAGTCTTAGAATTAATTAAATTTATTGCCATATTATTCTATTGTTTTCCATGTTACTTTTGTTGCGCCATCCTCAATATTAGACAACTTAGTTTTTTCTACAGTTGTATAATCATTTGTAGAAAGGCCCTTCCCTGTCTCTTTATCAACCTTTTTATCAAGCCCAGTATTTATTGTGGATTTTATCTTCTCCCAAAAAGTATTAAGGCCTGCAAAATCTAAATATTTAATCATATTTTACGTTGTTTAAAAATAAAAACCCCGCCACTTTTATGGCGACGAGGTTAATATTTGTTATTATTCTAAAGCGTTGATTTCGTCATCTGTAATAGCTATTAAATCTGCTGCCGCAACAAAAGTAGATTTATCAATAACACTACCATCAGCAACCAAAAGCTGACTTGATGTACCATCTTTCTTGACTATCTTGTTTGCGGTTATAGTACCGGTATCTCCTTTCAACGTAATAGTCGGATCGTACTAATCTGTAACCAAGATTTCACCAATACATCCGTTCGTCAACTCACCATCTATTCTTTCACCAACAGTAAGTCTAGCAGTAGTTTCTTCGTACTATTCTGTAGTAAATAGATCTCCAAAATTACTCAGTTTCCCGTTAAGCGCAGTATTAATAACTTTATTTTGTACAGGATTGGTAGATGTTGCACTTAAAGCACTATCTACAATAATCTTGTTTGCACCTTCTGCTATGCCATCAAGTTTAGCCTTATCTGCAGCGGACATAACACCTGCTGTCTTTGTCGTAGACGATGCTATATCTGTGGAAGTAGAAGTACCATCTACCTTTTTCGTAGTAACGGTTACTTTAGAGTCGGTATTAGAAACACTTAAACTCCCTAAAGCTTCACTTCTCTTAGCATATGGGCTAAGGTCAATATCACTACCAAGTATAATCTTTCTCCATCTACCTGTAGTTTCATCAACAGTATTACTTTTAGTCAACAGATAAGGTACACCTGCGACATTAGTAATAAAATGATCAGGGAAACTTGTTTCTGGTGCTGCCTTCAAATCAGCTACACTTGCGAAATAGTCTCTCTTAAAATTAAATTGAGGAGAATTTAAATCAAAACCTTGATTAATTATAAACATATCTTTTTAAATTTTAAAAGGTTAATATTAAGCGAAAGTGTAACTACCAGTAGAAGTAGCTTCCACGTTTTGCAAGTAAACATTATAAGTAACACCATCAACATCGACTGTAGATTTTGTATAGCCTGCAAATCCTTGGAATCCGTTACCATCCTTAATAGAAGTAAGGTTACCAAGATAAGCTGGGTAGCAATAAGCAATCTTCTGGTTGTTCTGTGTAATAGAAACTGTTCTAGACTTGCTATTTATAACAGCAGTGTTGGTGAGAGCTTTGATATCATCAGCAGTCAAAGATGTCTTAGAAGCGGCTACAGCACCAGCATAACTTCTGTGAACGAATGTTACATAAGTAGTAGCATCTTTTGTAGTAGAACCGCCCACGGCTGTAAGCTTATATGCGAATGTCTTAGCACTATCTTTAGTGGTATCTGTTAAATTAGATACAGTATATTTAGTCGTACCGTTTGCTACAGTAACATTTCCTGTTAAAGAACCGCCACTAAGAACCTGAGATTTGATTGGGTTGTAATCAATGTTATGATACCACCAGTTAATATCAAATGTTTTAGTAGTACCTTTTTCTAGTGTACCACCAGATGTATTAGAAATACCACCGATGCTAAATGGGTATGTATCAGCAATAAGTCTATCAAGGTTTTTCTTATCTGTAGCTGCCATAACACCAGCTTTTTCAGATGTTGCAGCTTTGATTGTATCAGTATCAAGCTGAGTGTCTGTAATCGACATAGATCTGATAGTAACTGAATCTGTATCAGTATCTAAGCCTATACCCTTCATAGCCCAAGATTTTTTAGCATAGTCCTTCAAATCTATATTAGCCTGGAAATCGCCAAGCTTCTCCCACTTAGAGGCATCGTATTTATTAGTACTATTGATAGGAAGGGTTCCTGTGTAAACGTATTCTGCGTACTTGTTCTGATTAACACCAGAGGCGTCAGAATCAACAACGAGGTATAAGTGTTTCCCAATATTAGTTGTAGGAAGAGTTTCTACTACTTCAATAAAAGTTGTATCGATGTTACCAAGTTGTACAAGTGGCACAAAACCGTTAGCGTCCAATGTTGCAACACCATTCTTTGCGGCTTTTTCTGTAGACTCTATACGCTTGCCATCCTCTGTTTTAATTCTACCCCAGAGGGTGTTTAATCCATTTAAATCAAGATATTTTGCCATCGTTTTGTTATTCTAAATTGTTTATTATATTGTCAGCTATAGGGGTGGCTGTACTACCATCACCGGCCAAAAGCTGCGACTCTGTACCATCGTTAAGAATGTATTTGTCAGACTTAACTAACGGAGTTTTTATTTCGTCATGATCTATTTTAGTAGTATCATCATAAGTTATTGGGCCAGTCATAGCACCGCCAGCAAGCGGTAAGTATTCGCCAAATTTATTAGATGTGGATGTATTTATATCCTACTGATTCTTCTTAAGATTATCATCCCAAATTTGACCGGCATCAGCTATTACGTTCTCTGTAGAAACAGATACGAGCTTTCCATATACTTTTATATCCTCATTCCTTACCGATACCTACTAGGTGTTATATTGCGTAGCCTTAGAAACTTCGTTAATAAATTCCATAGTCTTATTATTTAAATTTCACATATATGTAAGAACCAAACGTAGTATCAGCTTTTACTGGATTTGGACAAGCATAGTAATACAAGTTATCTCTACTAGAGAACTGTGCGGCCGTTAAAGGAATACTAGTAGCATAGCTCTCACCATTTGTGTCTATAGCCATAGCAATAGGTTTGGTAGATGCTATCCACAAGTAATAGCCATCGGTTGTATTTTTAACATTAACTGGGATAGTCAAATCCTTAACCTTTTCAAGATCACTTAAATCTAACTCATCAGCTCCAACTCCGGTAATATTTTCTTGGCTGTCAGATTCGTATGAATCATCATCTCTATCAAATCCAATCGAAGAATCATCCTCGTCTGATTTTGGGAAAGGTCTAACTGGAGCAAACCCTATATAATTATAGTCGCCGCCATAGATTTCAACATTAAATGTTGCTGTTGCATTTCCGCTTGCAGACGTAATGGTTACAGGGCAAGTACCAGATGCAAGTGCGTTTATTTTTATAGTTCCGGTATTTGCGTCAACTGTAACAGCTTTTTCTGTTCTAGATGTAAATGTAAGCTTTTCGTAAGGCCAATTATCTGGATCGTATAATACAAAGCTACCGTTCTCCAAGTATACTCTAATATTATATGGTCTAGAATAGTAATCGTTGTCCCCAAGTTTAGTTATGCTTCCATCAACACAAGTAAGCGTATCATTAATAGGCTCTATCTTAAGTATTTTGTTGTATTTGGTAGAGTCGGTGTCTACGTCTATAGTTATATCACCACTTACACCTTCTTCGTTATCTACAAGCTCTAATACTGAACCATAGTCTATAGTGTATGTCCTTAATTCTGTTTTGCCCCATCCGGGTTCGAATATAACAACACAAACTACAAGCCTATATATGCCAAGCATTCTTTGATCCCTTGCTGGGAAGTAAACGATAGCACCATTTTCTTTTGATGTTACCTTAGACGGTGCTAAGTACATGCATTCCCCTGGGACATTAGGAGCGATAAAGTTATCACACTCCATAAATGGCTTCTTATGATCGATTGGAGCAGGTTTATCAAACAGCTGCATTGGACGACGAGGATGGTAGCCAAATGGCATTACATGATACGTAGGACACCCACATCTATGCAGCACATATTCATTCTTACACTCATGAAAATCTGTTTTCAGATTCTCATACTCAGTATTAATCAAATAACATCTGAGCTGCTTTATGCTAGACTGATTATATACACGTGAGCCCTTAAGTGTTATATTAAGTCTAACATCGTTACCAATTCTAATTTTTTGCATATTATAATATGTGTTTTAAAACAAAAAACCGAGATGGGATAGACCCCACCCCGGCTATAAATTAAAACTTAGTTTCGTCGTATGCGTTAGCATTACTAATTGGGTTAGCAATGTTCTGACGAGCGGAAATCATAGTCTGCAATGCAGCTACAAGACCACCTGCGATGTTATCAGAACCAATTACTTCGCCATTCTGTGAAGCGTAAATCTCAACAGTCTGCTTAGTTCTACGAGTCAAATCATCAGCTGTATGATAAACATTCTCAAACTCGATAGTAATACCATCGTACTTGTTGTCGAGATTTGTTACCATTGCAGGCTGAGGATCAAACCAGCAGCAACGATGTAATACACCCTGATAGTCTAACGAAGAACGCTCTCTATCACGTACCAACTTAGCTGTAGCAGGATATGTAGTACCCTCTTTCTTAGAGAATGTGGCACCAGTCTCATACTTGTTGTTAGAAGCCCAACCTGGAGCCTGAGGATTCATCCAGTACATGTTAGCATCGAAACGAACCTTAGCGTAAACGTTCTCTGTATTAGCAGCCTCGTCATCATCATACTTCATGGCTGTAAGAACGAGCTTATTAGCTGCTGCTTCATCTGTGCCGGCATCATACTTAGCGTACACACGCTGACGCTTTGGAGCGCGAACGATGTCTTTGATAAGACCATTGATAATCTCTTTTACGCCATCACCAGGATTGGTAACGTAGCTATAAGACTCTGTCCACTTACGGAAGCGTGTAGGCATATCCTTGAAAGTAAGACGAAGCACTACAGGGCAACCACCTGCTGCCAAAATATCCAATGTCTCAGCTGGGATCTTGCTGAAATCAATGGTAATCTGATCTTCTGCATCAGCCTTGTAATCAAGCTTTGTTACAGACTTAATGTCAGCTACATTGATAATATTAGACCACTTTACAACTGGCATATATACAACAGAACCATCCTTAGCAATTCTCTGTGTGCTATTAGAAGTTACAACACCAACCTTAAAACGATCAGCGTTTGTATCAAGTTCGTAAACATCGGTAATTTCAGAACCATCCTGCTTAGCCTGGTCGCAGTTCATAAATACGAACTTACCAACCAACTTCTTGAGATCATCCTTATTTGCGCTACCGGCCAACTCTGCTGCAGTAGCAAGCTTATCACCGTTCTTATTAGATACGAGAACGGAATTTACATATGTAATCATAATTTAAATTAATTTTTTCTACTCACCCTAATATAATAATACTGGACCTAACCAGCTGGGCTTTCCACGTTAAAATTATTATTCTTGAGTTATTACTTCCTAAGTAATCGTTTTATAGCGCTCATCTTTCCTGTTTTCCAAGTACATCTAAGCTGCCATTTTAATTATCTCTGGCATAATAACATCCTCAAAGTCTGTATACTCTTCAAATGGTCTATCTAATGTAATCTCTTTTGGTTTACGTAGATAACCTAAAGTATACTTAAATATCTTATACTCCTTGTCTGTAAGGAGTGAACAACCATTGTTATTTCTAACTCGTAGAGGCCTAGCTCTATGATACCTATAATGGAAGTCGGTCAAACTGTTTGTAACCCTGTACATAAAACTATCTGCTGTGCATTCAAATACACAGGTGTTCATTTTATGCTCATTATTATTATCTGAAATAACAACGTCTTCACTAAGTGCGAACATAAAATTATCAGGGTATTCTATTTCGTAAGAGTTATATAATGGTTCATCAGTATTTTTATTCATGTCTAACCATGTATATTCTTTCTTATTGTATAAGTTAATAAGATCATTCCTACGTTTCTCGTTTTGTTCGTAAGATGTACTATGTACAGGATCTCTATTAAATCTAAGTTTAACAAACTTCGCTACACTCTAATTAAGCCAGAATAAAGAGTCGTCAGTAGATGGTTTGCCTACTGCGTCGTGTAATTTATTTATCTCTCTTTCGAAGTTTTCGAGTATATTTATATACGTCATTGATTATCCTCCTAATTAGATTTGCGTGGTTGTTTACTAGAATTACTAGCTAGTTTGTATTTATACTGTTGTATATACATGTCTACAGCGCCTTGTACAAGCTCATCGAAGCAATCGAAAGGAAGCTAACAATAACTATGTGTAGCACCAAAGGACATGTCTTTATCATCAAACTTAGTCAAATTAAATCTGTAAGGGTAACAATAATATACTAGGTCAAGCCCTACTATATTTGTGTACTAATCATGTATAACCTTTATGTATTGATTATCAAAGTTTAAGCTTTCTAATACAACTAAAGGATTTGCGATAATACCATTCTTGTTATAGAACGATGATATAACATTTGGGACGTCATCTTGTTTGATACTAACGTTTGGTGTTATAGCTTGTTCTTTTAGTTTCTTATCAGATTTGTAATTCTTATCTACAATGCTATTACTTCTAACATACATGTAGTAATCCTAAGGTATCCTAAATGTATTTGAATATGTATCGGAGTCAGGATTAGCAAGCTAAGGTTTAATCACCTCGTGCTTTGTCATAGATTTAATAACATCGCCAATTCTTTTAGATTGCCTAGTACCACTTTGAATCTGGTCTTCAGCAATATATGCAGTAGTTACATACTGCGTCTAATATTCGCTTAAGATCGAATATATAGTATCAGTATCAAGTTTAGCCTCCCTAGCAAATGCAGGATTAATTTCAATTAATCTACGCTCAAACTCAATACCTAATTGTCTAGTCTATTCTTTTGTCATGATTCTAGCGGTCTAGTATTAATCTTACTTGTTAATCTACTAGATTCCACAATCTCAGTAGACATAATTATAGCCAAATTAATTAACTCTTCTGCCATTGAATCGGATAGTTCGAAAACTGTATCCCCAAAGTCATAATCGTTTTCAGATAAACCTGAGCCTACTGTAAACTTTTTAGGTGTTTGTATATATCTAACATCCAGTGTACTCTAATCTTTATTAAGCTTAGCTATATATGGATCGACATATACTAATATAGAATTGCCTTCTACACATCCAACCGGCTCATTTATCCAAGGCATGTTATTTATTGTTGATTTAAATCGTTTGGCTATTTCATGACTAACAATATCAACAGGAATAATGTTATGATCGCTGTCATCTTGTGACGTAGGTTTATTCTATATCGTTAACGATAGATCAACTATATACTAAATTTTAGCACTTGCAGTACTAAATTTATAACAGTTGTCCCCTTGCTTATTACCGGTGATAACAAGCTGTTTAATCAGTGGCTATAAATCTTCAATTGCTTTTATATCCGATTCAAAAGACTGTCTTCTTGTATTATTTCCTGTGTATTTTTGAGCTATAAGAGCTAAGTATGCCTTATCGAGTATTGTAGCAATCTCGTATTTAGTCATTGATGGATATGATGAGGTAATGTTGGCCTTATCATATCCAATCATAAACTTAGTATAAATATCCCTATGCGTCATACGTCGTTAGTTTATTATTTATTCTCAACCTGATTCATGATTGAGATCTTTAAGTCTTGATTTTTCTTTGCGTCCAAATATGCTATACAGTCCTGCAGTGAATCAGCGAGCATCTCTGAACCATAATAATACTGTGTTCTATCCTTACGGATAATACCTTTGGCAATAGCGCTTTCAATCAAGAACTCAGTTTCCTTTGTCTTATTGTTAACCCACTTATCAAAGAAATTCTTAGGCTGTTTGTCAACTAATGAGAACAATGTAGACTCTACAAGTTCATTTGACATTGTATCAGCTGTAACGCCAAATAATCTAAGGCACTTGCGCATCTCTTCAAGTGACAACTTACCAAATGCTATAATAGCATCTCTACGAAGCTTATTAATCTTATTCTTCTCAATAGCTTCAGCCTGACGGTTAATCAATAAATAATCCTTACCAGCATTAAGCTTATCAAGTGATGTAGCTACTCTCTTATGTCCTTCAAGGAACTTAATAATCATAGCTTGACGTGGGAAAGAGTCGTCAAGGATTGTACTCTTTGAGCCAACTTTAACACAGAATGTGTTCCAGAATGGTGAAGTTTTAGCGAGGTGGCCTTCTGGATAGCCAAGCTCCTTCTCGAATTTCTTTTCATCCTCAGGTGTTAGGCCTGTGTATATCGACCCAGATCTGGTATAATATGGAGCAATATAATCAAAACAATGTTTATACTTCAATAATCCAGCCCAGGGATTTTTCTTTCTAATTTTTAATTCAACTACCATAATTTTTCAATTAGTTGTTGCAATGCCAAGCTCCCGTCCAGTTAAGGACGGGGTTGAACATTGTAAATTTTAATATTTAATATTAGAGTTCAGCTGCTCTGTTTTCAGTTGCAATAGATTCCTGATCTTCAGCATCACAGTACAGAATACCACAAGACAGTGGGTTTCTTAACATGATACCCTCTTCACCAAGGAAGTGTACCTGATAACCATCACGACTGTTAGAACGCATTGTATTGATGTTATTTGCATAACCGTTAGGCAATACAGAACCACCAGTACACCACTGTACAAACTCACGACCCTTACGACATACCTTAACGATGTTAGCCTGACCGTCACGACGACCAAGGTCAACGAACAAGAATGTGTAAGACATCAATGGCTTGCCTGTTAATGGGTGAAGCTGACGGAACATTTCCATGTTATCAAACATAGCGCAACGCTTAACAGTCAACTCAATACCGTTAGTCATCTTATATGTTGTAAACTGGCCACCAAGAGTCAACTCGTTACCAGAACCTGTAATAAAGTGTGTATCAATCATATTAAAGCTAGCAGCCTTCTCTTTGAGGATACGGTCGAATTCTCTAATCGTTTGTGTTTATTTAGTTCGCTAAACTAAACCTCTTTCGAGCCCTTACTTTCATAAGGGACCAGACTATATCTTCATCCTAATTGGATGTCTACCATATCGGATCCGCTTGGATCCTACTCCTTATCGGATAGTCGTTGAACATTACATTTACACTTCTATGTAGTTATTTTATAACCTTTCATAGATCCACTTGGAATAACCATGTCTTTATTTCCATATCTGCTTATCATTGTGCATAAGCAAGATTTTTTAATATTGAATACTCTACTAGCATTTTCTAGTCCCAATAGAGTAAAAGAATCATTACCTTTAGTAAACGTCACTAGAGTTTTAATTACATAATCTAAGCCATTATCATAAGCTCTCTTTTTATTTTCTTCCATAGTAACCCATTCTAGATTTACAATACTATTGTTTATTTTATTGCAGTCTATATGGTCTACAGTTTTGTAATGATTGGGGTTTTGAATATATTGATCTGCTAGTACTTCGTGTACCAGTCTTCTTTTCCAATCTACATTATACCTCATATATCTGTTTTTAATAGTCGTTGATACAAATCGTTTAGATTTCGTATTATATAAACTACCGTTTTTGTTTATAAGATACCCTTCATGATCTTTAACTTTATCGAACTTTGTTAAGTCTAGATCACAAAATGTAGAATCTATTATTTTCTATACTGGCATAGCGTACTCTTTATTATTTATTCCTATAAGAGTAACCTTACCATCATTATTTTTAACTAGCTTTTTAGTATATCTATCATAGACGTTGCCATCTATATATACGATATACCTAAATTCAAAACCCTTGCATGGTTTATGTAAAGTCTTTGCTGCTGATTTTCTATCGAACTTCTATGTATTCGTCATAATATTTTTAATCTAAGTTAATTATTTTAATAGAGTTTCCAGCAATTAAATAGATTTGCTATATAATATTTCTATTATAAGGGGCTAGAAATTAACCCATTTCACCAGTCAAGGCAACGAACTTACGCTCGTTTGTACCGATGATGTTGTAGCAGAGATCGAACAAATAATCCTCAAACAACTCAGTTGTAAGCTTTGTATAATAACGTACGTTAGCTGGAGCAATCTGCTCGAACAAACCTGCAGAAATTGGAACGAAACGACCATTAGTACCCTTCAAGTTATAAGTACCATCTGCATTACGGTTAGAGTGGGCAAACAGCAACTGCTTCTCCTCACGCTTCTTCCACTCACGAAGAGCCTTCCAATACTGATAATCAGACCACAAATAAGACTTCTTACCAGTCTCAGGATCTGTCAAAGCGATAGCCAATACTGTAGAGTAAGCATCACCAGTGATATCGTAAGTAAGACGCATAGTCATCAAGCTGTTACGCATCTTAAATGGAGTCTGATAGTTGATGATATCAGCCTCATCACTGTACTCCTCATATGCAGAACCAATACGATCTACCTGACGGCCTGGGAGCAAGTACTCACAAGGAATGTAAGAACCCTGGAAGCCTTCTGCTACATAACACTCGTACACCCATGTGCTACCATCCTGATAAGGAACGCCGTTTACACGTACCTGGAAGTTTACATTGTCAAATGCCAAAATAGCGCCTGGCTTTTTATTCACTCGGAGTCGTTAATTCCGAATCGCTAGCTATGGCATTCTCGCTAGCAGCTTCATCTTTCGATGAAGAATTGACTATATCACAACCCTAAAGAAAGGGTTTCCAGTACTTCGGGTCACTTGACCCTACACCGTGGTTAGCGGTTAGTCGATGAACCTTCAAGTCTACTTTGTCAACACGGAGACCTTCATGCATAAAGACCTTCCCATCCCGGTATGTCTTTCATCTAGTAGCTTTGCTCGGCTGCTGATTGTCCATTTTCTATATTATTCATATATCTATAATTTTATTTATAACTCTAGGGTATAAAATTCTTTAGGAGATTCCAGCAATTCTCTGGATTTTTCGGTATACATTACTGTATAAAGTGGCACAGTTTACGCGCTATGTAACTCACCAAACCATTTCTCTTCCAAACCAAGGTAAATAGGAGTCTGATTAATACCAGGAGTCAAACCCTCTGCAATAGAAGCAGGAGTAATCTCCTTACCATTCCATTTAGCGTAACGGATATTAACAGCGTGATCAGCATCAATCATCACAGACCACTCGTACTCTCTATTTTCGATAGTCATGGTTGAACCAAGACCACCAGTTAACAAATCGATAGTAGTTGAAATACCATCATCTTTTGTACCAAACACTAATGACAACAAACCTGCTACTTCATGAGGTTTTGTAAGCATTGCATTAGCGATCATGTTTTCGTCTACCAAATCAGCGAAACGCTTACCGCGGTAGAGCTGAAGATTATTTAATAAAGAACTTGTATTATTCATAATAGTTTAATTTTCTCATCATAGGTATTTCGACGCGATATCCCATGCTTGAGTTTGTTTCTCATGCCCAACATTATATGATGTATGGTTTTTAGTTTGATGTTTGAGCATCTATCTAAGTTTATTTGCAGCAGATGTCTGACCATTGCGTTGTGCTTCACCAAGTAAAGAATCTCCCTTCATTGTAAAGTAAGCTGACTCAATTAGATTGTTAATAAGGTTACCATTAAAAACTTTTTGATATTGTGTTAGACCATCAGCATCGGTTCTAGTAATATAGTCATATAAGGCTTTCCTATCCTCCTTTGGAACAGCTATACCTCTAATGTTTGTAAGGTTGTTTATACTAGTTGTAAGGTCATTCATAAACTATGCAGCCTGTTGTTCTTGCTGCTGTCTTTGAACTTCCTACTGATGTAATAACATCTCTTGCTGATGTTGCTCATATGCTTTAAGGTAGCTTACTGCATCGGATGCTTCGTCTTCAAGCATATCGGCATCCTCATAGCGTTCAATCTTACGATTAATTTGTTCGTCACTCATACCTTGCAATTTGTAATAATCGCGAACAACTGCCTTCTAATTAGATTCGTCCTCCATGTCGATATTATCATAAGACATAGACTTCTGTTGTGTCTGATAGAAATCCTCAAATCTGCCGCCATTCTTTACATACTGATCAAGCTGTGCGATTCTATCATCAGCATATTGTGGAGTAGAGTTCTCGTCTACTACGTCTTTGATGTATTCTACGAGATCTTCTACAGATTTAGGTTTTTCGTCATCATCAACAGACCAACCATTTGCTTCGGCGAACGCGTCAAAGAAAGCCCCGATTTGTTCAGCTTCTCCAGGATCTACATTCTGATTAGTATCAGTATCGTTAACAGTGTTGTCGTCAACAGTGTTATCAACATCATCCTATTCGCCATTAACATCAGTTGTTGTGGACGTGTTATTATTTAAAATATTATCTGGTACATCCGAATTATCATCATGTGCATTTGGATCACCAGGTTCATTCTTATCTTTGTCTTTATCCTCAGCCACATCATTAGTGTCTGGATTATCTAAATTATCAATATCATCATTAGGGTCATCTAATACCGTATCAACCACATCTTGATTGTCGATATTTGTGACGCTATCGCCACCTTCCTGGCTACCATATCCCAAAGAGGATAAAGCGTCTTCAAAATCACCTAATGGATTTTTCTTTCTTCTTGCCATAATTATAATATTATAACTAAGTTAATATTTTATGTTTAATTGTACGCTATCGGGGAGTCGAACCCCGATAATGTTATTAGTTCCACTTCGCTGCATTGCGTGCAAAGTTAGCTTTCTTCCTCATAGCTGCACTATATTTACTTGGGTTCCTTAGAACCTTACTAGCAAATCCCTGTACACTCATTCCATGTCGTTTAGCTGCTTTAGTAAATGTACCACGCTTAGATGGTTTAATGTGTATGTCTTTACCAGAATTATAATTGTCGAATTTTGCTCCAATTACAAAAGGAGACACTATAGGTAAATACTTCAGAGAATTCCTAATATGATTTTCAAGATTAATTACATTCTGCCAATCTTTAGGGCTGTTTGATGATTTGGCTTTATTTAGCAAATCTTTATACGTATTATAATAATCTGAACCATAACCGTTTGCTGCATCATCATTATTGAAATGAATATTAGACTTATATACTTCCCTTGTTTTGCCGTCGCTAAATCTTGGTAGATTCAGCTTTTTCTTCAGCTATTTCTCAGCTACCTCCTAGTCAGCTTTAGCTCTATTCCTATTTCTGCGTTTAATCTTACGAAGAAGCTTATGACGTTGATAGTCATTTCTCTTCTACATCTTTCGTTTAGGACTTTCTATCTGCGTCATAATTATCTCAATTTAAGATTATTACCCCTACGCTACCAGAACTTCTGTCCATAAGCATCTTTGCCAAAATTGTTCTATGGGAGTAAGTCTAGTATATTCGGAAGCGCAGGAGTTGTGATTGCGTCATACATTTTCTACCTTTGTTGGTTAACAAACTGCTATTGTTGAGCCTATACCTATTCTTTGCTTAAAGTAAACGGAACCACAGGAGCCTAAACTCTAGTAGAAACCGGAACCTCAACTATTGGCTAATTAGGTGTCACGGTGTTTTTCGCGTCATTATAATCTTGTACAACGTCATTAAACTTAACATTGTAGTTGTACATATTTGGGTTCCTGTACCTATGATTAAATGCAGCTTTTGCTAACGAATCCATACCTCTAAGCTGGCTTGTATAATGTGCAAGTGTATCAGTATAGTATCCGTTTCGTTTAAGCTCTCTAGCATAATCTTGTGTTGACTTTGCCTTTAATGCAGAACGATAACGTTTATGCATCAGTCTAACATAGTCTTTTACAAAGTCCTCATCTGATTTATATGAATTGTATTTCTTCCCGTTAAATCCGACGCCTCCATAATTATGCTAACGTCTAGCTATGTTCGATCTACCGTAATTAGATTCGTATCCAAGCTGTCTCATTACGTTGTAATAGGCTTCTCTACCGTAGCCATATCTACCAAGCTGTCGCCCAACTAGTGGACCCATCTTATGAACGAAGGCGTTGATATAATCGTTGTTAGACCCTTTACCATGTTTATAAGCTGGGTAATCATCGTAGTAGTCAACAATTGAATTTATACGTTGCTTAATCTAAGGGTCTTCATATATATCTTGGTTATCAACCCAAGTATCTCCACTTAAGTTGATACCACGTATATCTTTCCAGTAGTCAGCACCGTTCTTCCACGCTTCATATTTTTCTTGGAATGATTTGTTGTCGAACTTCATGATTAAGCCTCCCCTGATGTTTTATTTTTTAAAGCAGTTCTAGATTTAAGCTCTTCCCTTTGCATAGCGGCATCGTCTTTCTGCTTTTGTAGTTCAGACTCATGCTTCATCTTATCCTTCTCAAGCTAAATCTTTTGATCTTCAATCTCACGCTTTTGTTTAGCCTCATATCGCTTATTATAAGCTTCTTGATTAACCTTTTGCTGCTCCAAAGCTTGCTTCCCAAGCTCTATAACATCTGGGGTACCATTTTGATCTTGATCCATATCTTCTACACCACGATAAGCATTAATCTGGGCTACAGCTATTTTAGTCTGATTATCTTGATCAATCTGGTATCTCTGAAGATCCATCTGCGCTTCCTGCAACATAAGCTCTTGCTGCTTAGAGTCATTCTGCATCTGCTGTAACTGCTGTTGCTGCTGAGCTTCTGCCTCTTGCTGTTGCTGTTGCATCTACTCTTGACGAGTCTGCATATCCTTAAGCTTTTGCTTAATAATATTGAAGTTATCGTTAGTAAGGATTTCTGCTGCCTCAAGCAAGCTAGCGCCATTCTGCATAGCAGGCTGTATAAGCTATTGTAACTTCTGTATATTCTCAAGATCCTTAGATGTATCACTTACAAATACATCCATATCTTCATAGTAGAACTTAGGAGTAATGTCTATAAATGCACGCTCCCCATTATCAAAGATGTACTGGAGCTTTTGTCTACCAGTATCTTCCCAGGCGCCTTTAGCAGTATTCAAAAGCATATTGAGGACTCTACGCTTACACTGGTTATGTACCCAGAATAATGGCTCTGTAATATGTGAGCTTTGAACAACAGAACGTTGTACATTACCAACCATTTCTGATGTTGAAATAGATCCTTCTCGTTGTTGAGTTATACCTGAGATTGTACCAGCTAGCTCTTCAATCTTATCCATTAACTGTATGTATTCAGCTATTACATTAGACATTGTGAGGTCCATTGCCTAATACTGATTAAACGCTGCTGCACGCCCTCCATCGCGTTCATTGTTACCCCAGCCTGTTTCTGTAGGGTTAACAAAAGATACGCCGACAGAGCTCAAATAATGAAGCCATTTTGTAGGCGTAATACCCATAGACTTAGGTATCTAGGTAATATCAAATAGTAACACCTTACCTTTATCTCTAGCGATAGCTAATTCAAGCCTGTACCACAGTACAATATACATATACTGTAATGGCTTAAGAATACTAACCAACGACCTAGGTTTACTATTTGTGTTACTATAAATAGCTCCGCAATATGGGAGCTTTTGGCTATTAGGGTTGTCTATACTTACATGCTGATACTCTATAGGCTGTATACCAAAGTAGAGGTCGCTACCGGCTCTATAGCCTTCCCATACCTCTATAATCCAATCTGGTTCTACGCTAATCTCTGTACCTACTGGTTTGTACGTTTCATCAACAATATTGATCTAAGGCTGCCCGGTTTCATCTGCTGTAGTAACATAGTATATCTTCTTAAACGACTTCCAGCAACAATGCCAAACGTTTACCAAAGATTTACCAGCTCCCTCGAATATTGGGTTGTCATATATACGTAACTGTATACCCATATCTACTGGACTCCTGTCACCAAGATTTCTACCAGGTGTAGATCCTATAAGCTCTTCAAGTTTATTAAGATCTTTCTCTTCAAGTTTATCGTAGTATCTATCGTACACTTCTGTAATTGGCATACGCATCTTTCTACAGCACCAAGCTCCATCTTCGATATATTCCAAATCTGGACTTTTATCGTAAGAGAAATATATAGGGTTAACTCTTTCTACATATGGCTCTGCATTCAGTACACCAACGTAATAGATTTCTCTACCTGAGATTAACCCGTCTTTCCAACCTTTGATAAACTCATTATCTAGGTCAAGCTTTTCTCTTAAATATGTAAGCGTATGATACGCTGTGTTTTCAACAATATCTTTATAATCCTTATCCATGTATCTGGCTATAGCCTCAGGTGGCATTACTTCGCCAGACTACAACTATTCTTGGAACTATTGTTGTTCTTCAGGACTCATTCTAGCTGTGATAGCTGCTTCTATGTACTGAAGAATCATTTGTTTTTCTTTCTCCTGCATTTCTGAAGTAGCCTATTGAGAAGTTCTGATAACTCTAAAGTTTAGAGGTCGCTTCGTCTCCTCGCCTATTAGTAAGTCTACTTTAGGTCTTATGATGTTAAAATCATGAGGAGTAGCAGGGAAACCATCCTCGACCTTAAATGGATTTGTAACCGTTTTGAAATCCTTTTCATCGAAGATGCTGTTATATAAATTATAATAGGTCTACAGCTCTCCGTAATATGATGTACTATTTCCTCCAGACGTTACGTTACCTTCACCTATAATATAGTTAACGCAATCCTCTTGCCACTTCTTATTCTTTTGTGAAAGCGGTAGCTTTTGTCTAGGGAAAGCTGAATTGTATAAGTTATCTTCCATGTATTAAAATGTGAATATCGGTATACCGTCTTCACTTGCGCTGTTATCTTCTTCAAACCATTGTTTACTAAATAACGGCACTTCGAAGAGTTCAACCTATTTATTTTGTTCTTTAGCAGACGACACCTTTAACTAATATAGTTCTTCTCTGTATATCATAACCATACATAGAGCAATAACACGGTCTACATTTCGCACACCATCATTCTCTATAAGTTCTTCTATTAAAGGTTCGCTGTATACTCTTTCTACATTAGGGTGACCTGGTTCATATTCATCCAGTAACCACTCTAATATAAGGCCTTCTCCATATGCTCTAATCTATTTTGTCATATGACAGCCTTTTCTTCTTTGTACTTTACTATCCTTAAATACCTCAGATATTATCTTATCTGGCTAATCAGCAAGTAGGTAATCACAATGTTTATTCGTAAAGTAAGGATAGATACCTTTACGCTCATTCTCAAATAATAATCGTGCGTTGTAAAACATTAGCAGTTTACGCACATTCTCATAGTATTCTTCCGCTGTATCTGGGCGGCCAGAATATTCTGCTACTATTACATCGTTCCAAGCTTCTCCTGCTCGTACGCGTTTAAATATAAATGTAGAGCCTAATGAGTTTGTAAAGCTATCGTCGTGGTCGT
>ERZ808242.954-NODE-954-length-18455-cov-3.906685_pt1 | contig 18455 bp, 13 predicted proteins | sample MGYA00521244_ERZ808242 | MGnify/ENA primary metagenome ERZ808242 (study PRJEB31516, sample SAMN03275573) | gut metagenome | biome: mammalia-associated habitat; material: feces | host: Papio cynocephalus | place: Kenya | collected 2012-07-27 ... | reverse complement strand
TCAAAATAAATTGAAAAATTCAACCACCTAATCTATGAACATATTATACGAGGAGCGTTAAGATGAAAACAAGATTGACGAGCGAACACTGGCTTTTCAAAAAACCGATAGCGCACAGAGGACTGCACGACGAATACGTCGTCGAAAATTGTCCGACGGCGTTTCGAAAAGCCATAGAAAAAGGATTCCCCATAGAAACGGACGTGCAGATGAGCGACGACGGCGTTTTGTTTTGCTACCATGACGACGACATGAAACGCGTTGCGCGCCTGCTTGCCGATATCCGCGACGTTCAAAGCAAAACGATAAAAAGTCTTATCATAGGCGAAAACGAAAAAATACCGACTTTTAAAGAATTTTTAGCCTTAGTCGACGGAAAAGTTCCGCTTTTAATCGAAGTAAAAAGACAAAAGAAAAAGGGCATAGAGCAGAAAATTTTAGACGAATTAAAGGGCTATAACGGCGAATACGTCATTCAGTCTTTCGACCCGTTTATACTTAAAAACTTCAAAAAACTTGCGCCCGAAGTTATCCGCGGACAACTTTCCGACTCGCTCAACAAAGAGAAAAACTTTTTCGTGCGCACGATAGTCAAAAAAATGAGCCTCAACTTTTTATCGAAGCCCGACTTTTGCAACGTCAACATTAAAGGCTACGAAAAATCAAAAAAATACGCAAAAGGCTTGCCCATGCTTTGCTGGACGGTGAAAACCGAAGAGGAAAAAGAAAAAGCCGAAAAGCTCGGCATAAATTACGTTTTCGAAAACGTTTTCAGCTGAAAAATCTATATATAAAAATATCAACCCCCGCCGATAATCGACTTATAGGCGGGTTTTTGCGTATAAAAGAACGCCCGACCCCGAAAGAGAAGCCGAACGCCTTTTAAAGGAAGATATAGAAAATTGTGTAAGCTTAATTGTTTTACGCGGCAACGCCATCTACCGAAACGGAAGAAGCGTGCGCTAATTTTATGCCGTAAAGGTTATAGCCGTTAGTAGGATTAGAAATAACAAACGTAATTTCATCTTCGCCGCCCGTCAAATCTATTTTCATAAGATTGATAAACGTATTAGACGGCTGCCATGTAGCGGCGTTCGTAGGCATAGCGGTATCGGAAGTATACTTAGTTCCGTTTACGGTTACGTAGCACCAAGCCGAGAAAGCCGCAGGATTTGTTTTTGAGCAGAATTCCGCATATAAAACGACTTTGCAAGCTTTATCGGCTTTTACCTTAAACGTAATAGTTCCGCCGTTATTTCCGTTTACGTTGAAAATAGGGTTGTAGCCGGCAGTGTTTTTCCTTTCTTTAATTTCGAACGTTGCGCCGGTGCCGTTTTTCCAAGTCACATAATCGGCTTTCGTCGTCGAATTTTGCAAAGAAACGTAAAACAAACTTTCTGCCGAATAGTCTTCCGCATTTGCGGTAATTCCCGTCGCGCCTAAAAGTATGCCGTAAAAGTTGTGTCCCGTTAACTTATCGCTACTATTTACCGTGAATTTTATCTCGTTTACGCCGTCTTTAAGCGTTATGTAGCCGAGAAAAGTTTGTTCGTTAGAAGCTACGTAATTTTCGCCGTAAGGCATTTTGGCTTTTACCGTTATTGGCTCGTTATTTACCTTTAAGTCGCACCAGTCGGCAAAATTGTTTGCGTTTTGAAGCTCGCCAAATTCCGCGTACAAAGCTACGTTTTGCTTTTCGCCGTCGGAAATTATAGAATATTCAATCGTTCTGCCCTTACCCGTATCGAGATTGCCTACGCAGAATTTTTGTTCGGCGTTAGGTTTGCCCGTGCCGATATTCGCGCCGCCCGTTATGGTAACGCCTTCTTCCAAAGTCGATTTATCCTTAACGGCGTAAAGCTTAGTATAGGAAGAAGAATAAAGTTCGGCGGATTTTGCGTAAGCGTATAAAGCCTTTACTATCGCGCCGTCCGTTTCGTCCGCAACCTGCCCGCCGATATAGCCCGCGGCGGTTCCCGTAACGGCGTAGCCTATTTCTTCGCCGCCGTAAGTTAGCGTGGCGGAAACTTCCTTAGAAACTTCGATAGCCGAAAGCGGAACGGAAAGCGTAAGCTTATCGTCGCGCCCCTTTATCAAAGTAGCTTGTTTTTCTTGTCCGCCGACCGTGACTATCGCGCCGTCCGGCACCACTTCGCCCACGGTAAAGTCAAAACGCATTTCGGCGTTGTACGCAAGGTACATATAAGCCGTTGTCGGTTGAACGTTCGCCGTGTTTTCGGTAGCCGCGGCTTTAAACGGCACGGCAAGAGGCTCCCCGTAAAAGCAACCGCCGAATAACCCGTATATCCGTCGCCGCTCAAAAATTCGTCGCACTTAGCGGCGGTATCGCCTACGTAATCTTGCGCCGCCGAGCCGTATTTTAAAAGACTAACCGCAAGCTTTGCTAAAGAGGAAGCGGAAGAAAGTTTTTCGCCGCCGTTCGCCGCGCCGTCGAGCAAGCTTTTTAAGTACCCGCTCAAACTGTCAGTGAACTCTTGCAAAATTTCCGTAGAATTATCGGAAGAATAAAGCTTGACGGCGATATCCTTAGCCATATCTTGCGGAGCAAGCCCTTTGTAAACGAAAACGAACGCGCCGTTTTCTTCCGTATAATCTGTTAGCGTTTTTTCTTCGCCGCCGCCTAAAGATACTTTTAAGTAAGCGTTTTCGCCGACGGACTTATCAACCGTAAATTTAACCGAAATGTCCTCGCCGAGCGACATGTTCCATTTAATGAGATTAGTTTCGGCTACAGCCGAAACTTTTTGACCCGAAGCGTAGCCGAGGGTCAAAAACGCAATCGCGACGGCTAAAGTTATCCACAAAGTAACGTTTTTTATCGTTTTCATAATTTTCCCTCTCGTTAACTCAAAAACCAAGTATTCGCGCCGTTATCGTCGTCTTGTTCAATAGGTTGCTTGCCCGTTTCTAACCCGCTTGAAGTTACTATGTTTTCGCAAAACCTAACTATCGAAGTTTCGGGCGAAACGTACTTTCTTTTAATATTTTCACCTGTATTCATTTTTTAAATCTTTCCTTATTTTTATTTTTTCTACGTCTTTCTTTATTATTTTAAAAGCGTTTGTTTATCGGAAAGCCCTATGTTTCAAGAGCTTTCCGATAAGAGTTTTTTTACGCTTTCGCTCCATTTTCTATCGTTATGTCGGAAGAAGTAAACTTAATGCCGTAGAAGTTGTGCCCGGACATAGGCTGAGTGCTGTTTACGGTGAAAATAAGTTCGTTCAAGCCCTCTTTTACTTCGACGCAACCGATTTTTACGAACTTGTTCGACGGGGTATAGTTAACACCCGTAGGCATAGCCGCGTCGGAAGTATACTTTTTGCCGTTGAGAGTTATATCTGCCCAGTCGCAAAGATTGTTACCGTTTTTTAGGTTGCCGAGTTCGAGATACATTCCTATTTTGCCCGCCTTTGAAGCGTTGAAACGGATAGTAATCGTTTTCCCTTTACCCATGTCGAGATTGCCGAGGCAACCTACGCCCGCGGTGTTCTTTTTAGCGTCGCGTACGTCTATTGTTACCTTGCCGGTATCTATTTCGTAATTACTTTCAAGCGCGCCGCTCGCATTGAGCGCGTAGAAAACGTAATCCTTCCAACCCGTATCGTCAAAGCTTACGTTAATGTTTTCGGCTTCCGCAGGTACTTCGCCCGCTGTGACTTCAACCGTTTCCGAAGTAAACTTCAAGCCGTAAATGTTTGCGGCGTCACTATCCTTCACACTGACGGAGACTTCGTTTAAGCCAACCCCAAGGTCTATAAAGCCAAGACGAATAAACTTGTTAGACGGAGTCCATTCTTCGCCCTTCGGCATTGTTGCGGTAGAAGTAAATTTTTTACCGTTTACCGTTACAATACCCCAATCGCTAAACTTAAAATCTTTATTTCTGTTACAGAATTCCGCATATAATCCGACCGTTCCTCCTACCGAAGCGTTCACATAGAAAGTTACCGTCGCGCCCTTATTTGCGTTGATGCTGCCGACTGGAATTTTGCCTTCCGCATTAGCGCGGTTCGAGGGAGTAGACAAAGCCTTATCAGCCGTAGTTTTAACGTAAGAAGCAAATTTACCCGCTTCTTCCACGGCGTAAAGCGTAGAGGTTTTTGTCCAAGCGGAATCGTCCTTTTCCGTATTGATATCCGAAAGTTTTTCCTCTTCCGGCGGCGTTATGTTTTCCGACCACTTAACCTCTTCGTCTGCGTAAATTTTTATGCAATCGATATTGCCGTTATTTCCCATAGAAGTAAGTTCGATAACGTTTTCGCCCTCTTTAAGCTTAATACACCCGAGGTTGACTTCTACAAAATACCACCAACTGCTACCTACGCTCGGAACAATTTTTAAGTCGGATTTTCTGCTAATCAACTCATCGTTTACGGCAATATAGAGGCTATCCGTTACGCACATGTTATAAGTGGCAGACATTCTCAGCTTAAGCGTTGCGGTTTGCGCCTTGACGCTCGTTACGGAGAATTTTGCCGACGCGTCGTAATTTATATTGACGTTGCCCACGCAGCCGACGGGCTTATCGGTTGCAAGGTCCTTTTTTCCGTCGGTTTCCTTAACACGGGTAAACTTGCCTCTGTCCCCCGCGGTAAGAACGGTTCTTTCGTCTTCCGCTTCAAAGGTGTAAACGTGTTTTCTGTCCTTGCCGCATTTTACTTTGCAGGCGTCTTCTTTGCACTCGTCGTTCATACAGCCGCCGCACACGGGGCAAACGGAAGTGCATTCGTGTTCTAACGGTTCTTGCGCGCTCGTGCCGCCGCCAGAGTTGCCGGTATCTATGCTCGCGCCCGGCTTAACGGTTAAATCATCCGGCTTCATCGCGCCTATCGAGCCGACGACAGAAACGACCGCAACCGCGACGGCAAGCACTAAAGCCGTGACGGAAACCATCGTTTTAGAGTTGTTAGTTAAAAACCTCTTTGCGCCGCTAACGGGCTTATAGGCGGACTTTTCTTCACCGTAGACCGATTTTGCAACGCTCGCGTTTTCGTCGCTCCCGTCCGCATTTTTGCCGGCGTTTTCAATCGTTTCGCCACCGAACGCTTTGCTCTGTACCAAGAACGAAAGCGCAAAGTAGCAAAGGCAGAGGATTGTAAAGGAAGTTGCGATTATCTTAATCATAACCAACGCTTTCTGCCACCAAGGCGTTATAGACACGAACATGGTAGTCGCTTTTACGCCGTTCATGACGTTTGCGTGAAGTTCGGCGTACAAAATTCTTCTCGCCGCTTCTCTTACGGCAAGGGCAACGGTCGGGTTGTCTTTATAATCGTCGAAAGCGTTCGCTTTGCCGCCCATAAGCCAAAGATCTTGCCCCGCGCATACGGCGTTAGCCATTGCCTTTTTCTCGGTCATATGTATGCCGACAGCCGCGTCCGTTTCGATTGCGCCCGTAAAGCCCCATTCTTTCCTTAAAAGGGTCGTCAAAAGCCCTTCGTGCCTACCCGACCAAACGCACCCTACGCGGTTGAACGAGGACATTATGCCGTTTAATTGCATGCTCGTCACCGCCATTTCGATGCCTTTTGCGTGCAGTTCTCGGATAGTTTGTTCGTTCGCCCAAGTCGTAGTGCCGTAACGGTTGCGTTCCTGGTCGTTCATGATAAAGTGCTTTGTGAAAAGTATTATGCCTCTGTGTTGCAATCCTTTGGACTGAGCAGAAAGCATTGCGCCCGTCATGAACGCGTCCTCGGAATAGTATTCCCAGTTTCTGCCGGAGAAAGCCGACCTATGTAAGTCTGCGCCGAGTCCGTTCAAGGAAGTGTGGTTTGCGTGCATCATTTCCATACCGAACGCGTCGCCGACTCTATAAACAAGCTCGGTGTTAAAGGTTGCCGCAAGGTTGACTTCGCTCGGGAAAGCCATTACGGAACCCAAAGTCGGGTTGGGTTGGTTAAGCCCCGAGGGTCCGTTCTGGTTTTTGCCTTCCGGCGCGCCTACCGAAGCGATACCCTTAATTATGTGCGCGCCCGTCGTGACGAGGATAACTTGTTCCTCCCAAGTCGTCTGGTCCATAAACGCGTCCCACCTTTCAACGTCGTAGTAGTCTACTTCCATCATCGAAATAAGGTTGAGCGGACCGTACTTTTCGCTCGTCTTGCCGTAAACGGGCATTTCGTCGCCCTCTTTTGCCACGGGGTCAACGCCGTAAGCCAAGTCGGCTTTCATTATGGCATTGTCCGCTTTCATCTTGACGGGCTTCGGGTAAGTGCCTTGCCAGTCGTTACGCGTTAAGTAAGTTATATGTTGGTCGGCGGTACCCTCGTAAATGTTGATATCCGCATTGTCGAAAAGATTGGTTACTTGATAGCCCGTTGCAGTGGACTTGGAATATTTTTCGAAGTTATCCGCCGCGACGAGTTCTTTTTTTGCAAGCTTGCTGTCTCCGTTATAGTCCATTCCGTCGGCGGTCGTTTTGCCCTTTGCCGCAAGAATGTTATTGAGCGCGTCGTGCGAGCTTTTGCCGACCGCAAAGTAATAATCGCCCGCTTCCAAAATGTAAGTTTTATATCCGTAGGAATCGTAAGTTCTCATTTCTTCCGCTTTAACGGTAATTTTGACGACTTCCGAGCCGCCGCCCGCTTTGAGCGTGGAAGTTTTGTTAAAGCCGACGAGTTCGACGGAAGATTTTTCTATTCCTTTTTCCTTGTCGTAGGAAGTGTATGGTTTTTGCAAATATACTTGGACTACTTCCTTGCCGTCTACGCCGCCGACGTTGGTTACTTTTACGCTTATTTCGTAATTTTCGCCTTTCTTTTCCACCTTATAGTCGGAATATTCGAAAGTCGTATAGGAAAGCCCGTAGCCGAACGGGAAAGCGACTTCGTCCGTGTACTTCCAGTTGCCGCTGCCCGCTTTTACGCCCGCCGTGCCGCTTGCGTTGCCTTGCCCTAAAACGGCGTCCTCATATCTTGTTTCGTAGTAGCGATACCCGAGGTAAATGCCTTCGGAATAAACGATATACTTAGTGTTCCAGGTGTACTTGTGGGAAGGATTTACGCCGTCTTGACCTTCGAAGGTAAAGTCGCCGAAGTTCTCGGTTGCCGGCGCGGAATAGTTATCGTAAACGTAAGTATCGACGAGTCTGCCGCTCGGCGTTATTTTGCCCGTGAGCGCGTTTGCGATTTGCTTGAAGCTTGCGTTGCCGCCCATACCTACCCACATGCAAGCGTCGATGTCGTAGTTTCTGATAGATTTGAACTGAACGGCGTTCGCGGAGTTGATGAGAAGAATTATTTTCTTTATTTTTTTCTGTTCCTTCGCCGTTTTGAGCGCGGAAAGGACGGTTATTTCGTTTGCCGACAAATCGAGATAGTTGCCGTCAACGCAATCGTCGCCCTTTACCGTCTCCCCGGGAGCCGTGCCGTTTTTGCCGTCGTAAAAGTCGAGGTCGAGCGTTTCGCCGCCGTAACGCTGAATTATCATAACCGCCGCGTCCTCGTATTCCGTGTAGTTATCGGTTACGTTACCGGCTTTTGTCGCGTTGATTTCGTTCCACGGCATTTCGTTGATACGCGCTTCCGAATAGTTGATATCCGTCAAACCTACTTCCGACCGAGAAATCATTCTCATGCCGTACTTAGCCGAAAAAATATAAGCCGTTTCAAGCCCTTTAAATACTTGCAGGTTTTGACTTCTGAGTTCCTGCGCAAGCGTCGTATCTATGCCGTTTTGCGGGTTGAGATACCCCGAACCCGTGCCGGTGTAAAAATATTTGTTTTTGAGTTGAGCCATGCCGAAAACGCCTATCTTCGCGTTCTCTTTGAGCGGCAGGGCATTATTGTCGTTCCAGAGTAAAACAGTGCTTTCGCTTGCGGCTTCTTCGGAAACCTCCCAAGAATTAGCTCTCATCGCCTTGTCGTTATAACTTCCGTCGGCGTTATAATAGTCGGACGGAACGTAAACGGGAGCTTCTCCCGAATCGTCTACGTCGACTTTAACCATAGTGCTAATTCCGAGCGCGTCGTTAAGATTGCCCGCGTATTGATTCGCAACGCTCGCCCCGACGTAAACTATAACCGTGAGTATCGCCATAAACGCGCTTATGCCGCCCCAGATTGTTTTGTCGAAGAAAGACTTAACGAACCCTTTTTTTGCTCTTTCGCCATGTTTTTCTCTCGTTTTAATAAACATAACGATTGAGCCGACAAGCCCTATAAAGCAAACGATATCGAGAATAAACATAAGCGTTTGATACCATTCGCCGAAAAGCGTAGCGTGAGCGTTAATCGCTTGCGCTATCTGTTCTAAAATTACGTATGAAACGATTACGCCGACCGTCAGATAAATAACGGCGAGCGAAAAAGCCCATATCGCGATTTTAAAGATGTTGTTCTTGCTTTGCATGGATAACCTCCGTTTCTTCTTTTTAGCCTTTTTCGGCTTTTTTGAGCGGAAACGCAAAACTTTTTCCGTCCGAAAAGAGAATACGACAAAATCCGCGCGCCGTCAATCGAGTATGCGTAAGTAGTCGCCGAAATTGCGTAAAGTGCAAAAAAAGAGAAAAAGTCGCCCTTAAAAAGCACTCTTTCTCTCTTTTCGTTTTTTTCGTATTACCGAGCGGCAGACACGGGGAAAACTATATCGAGCGTGAAAACGCCGTTCTCCGCGCTCATATTCATGTAGCCGTTGTATTTTTTGACGATATAGCTCATGCTTTTCACGCCGAAGCCGTGGTAGCCCGTGTCGCGGCGGGTTTTGGGCAAGCCGTTTTCAAAGATAATTTCGCCCTCGTAATAGTTTTCCATATGCACCGAAAGCATATTGCCCGCGGAAGTCACGTTCAAAGCGATAAAACGCTTGGCTTCGTCTATGTCGTTTACGCCCTCTATGGCGTTTGAAAGCGCGTTGCCGAAAAGCGAGTAAATGTCCATGCTGTCCATAAACGCAAGGTCTTTGCCGTTCGCCATGCATTGTAGCCTTATGTTGTTTTTAACGCAATAAAGGCTCTTTTCCGTCAAGATAACGTCCAAAACGTCGTTGCCCGTTTTTACGGACGAATCGTAAATCATAACCGATTCTTCGATGTCTTTAAGCGTTTTGTCGGAGCTGCCCGCTCTGAGTGCGTTTATCTGGTGTTTTAAGTCGTGGCACTTTACGTTTATTAAGTCAATAGTTTCCTTTGAAAGTTTGTACTGCTCCTTTTCCCTGTGCAGTATCTCTTCCATAAGCGAAACTTCGTAATGCATTTCGTCGTTTTCGGTTATGTTGAAGTGAAGCGTTAAGATAAACAAGCAATTCACTATCGTCGATATCGTTTCGGCAAGGTAAGCGAGCGTGCCGCGCGAATTATCGTCCGCGGTAAGGCGAGAAATGCCTATGCAGATGAAAACGACGACGAGCGAAAACACGACTTTACGCTTTGTCTGAGTTGTCTTTTCTTGCACGGTTTTGTTTCTGACAAGAATAAAGTAAACGCCGAAGTACACGACAACGCAAACGAGCGTTTCGGCAACAAAGCTAACGTACGGCGCAAGCGCAAGCAGATTTTCTAAAAACGGAGTAAGAAGCAAAAGCCTTGTCAAATTGACGGCAAGGTGTTGCGCGGCATATGCGCCCGCGGAATAGAAAAGCACCGTCCAAAGCGAATTTTCAAAACAGTAAATATTTGTGCAGACGGACAAAAGAAAAATGGCGCAATAAAGGCAGAATTTGAAAAAGGAATCGTCCGCGCCGCCCGACTGATTGTAGGAAAAAGCATTGCCCGTGACCGCGTAATAGATAAGTATCGTTAAAAAAATCGAAGCGAAAGCCGTAAGCACGGATATAACAGCACGCGCCAAAAACTTTTCCCGCCGCTTTAAGAGTTTGCCGAACACAAGCTCCGCCGCAAAAAGTTCCGCGAACATAAGTGCGAGCGATAAAAAAGAAGTGATAAGCCCCTTCACACGCTACCTCCCGCGTACTTCGCAAAGTCGCTCATGAACTCGTTCTTACGCGAACGGCTTATCTTCAATTTGTCGCTCCCTACGACCACCGTTTCGCCGCAAGTTTCCTTTACGTATTTTAGGTTAACCAAAAAGCTTGCCGACGGACGCGAAAAGTGATAGCCTTTGAGTTTTTCCTCTATTCCGCTCATCGTTCCGCCGGTCCTATATTCGCCCTCTTTAAGGTGAAAAATTATGTCGTGGTTCATGACTTCCACGTATAATATATCGGACACGGCTATTCTTTTTGTCATGAATCTGCCGGCAAGCGTGATATAAACGTCGCTTAGTTCATGTTCGAGCGTGTTGCATATTCTGCGGAATTTTATGAAAAAGCTATCGTAAATAAGCGGTTTCAAAATAAAATCGAACGCGTGGACTTCATAACTTTCAAGCGCGTAATTAGCCATGTTCGTCACGAAAACTATCATAACCTTGTCGTCCGTTTTTCTGAGCCTCTTCGCCGCCTCTATGCCCGTTATGCCCGGAAGTTGAATATCGAAAAACACCGCGTCGTATTTTCCGTCGAACGCGGATAGAAAATCGAACGCGTCGGAGAAAACGTCCGTTTCGAAGTTAAACCGCCCGTCGCTTTCCGAATATTTTTTAATCATGCTCAAAAGCTTTTTCGCCGCTGCTTCCTCGTCCTCGACTATTGCAATTTTGATATCCATTTTTCCCTCCCTTTAAGCACGTCTATTTTAAATTATACATAAGCTTTTACGCCTTGTCAATAGTTTTTGCAAAATTTGTTATTTTCTTTTTTGCAAGCCCAAAATGCGCTTTTAAGGGCAAAAAATGCCGATAATCGACTTATAGGCGGGTTTTTGCGTTAGCTCAATACAGGTAAGCACAAAAAACACACGCAAAAAAGGAACGCGCAAGGCGTTCCTTTCAAGTCTTAATTTAGTATCTCTTACTTTTCGATTTCCGCAAAGTATTTGATAGTTCTTACCATCTGGCTGGTGTAGGAGTTTTCGTTGTCATACCACGAAACTACCTGTACCTGATAGGTGTCGTCGTCGATTTTAGCGACCATGGTCTGCGTGGAATCGAACAAAGAACCGTACTTCATACCGATAACGTCGGAAGAAACGATTTGATCGACGTTGTAGCCGAAGGATTCGGTTACCTGAGCCTTCATAGCCGCGTTGATGCTGTCAACGGTGACGTCTTTACCCTTAACAACAGCAACGAGGATGGTGGTGGAACCGGTAGCGGTCGGAACGCGTTGAGCGGAACCGATGAGCTTGCCGTTGAGTTCGGGGATAACGAGACCGATAGCCTTAGCCGCGCCGGTGGAGTTAGGAACGATGTTCATAGCGCCCGCTCTCGACCTTCTCAAATCGCCTTTTCTCTGCGGACCGTCAAGTATCATCTGGTCGCCGGTGTAAGCGTGAACGGTGGTCATGATACCGCTCTGAATGGGATAAGCGTCGTTAAGAGCTTTAGCCATAGGAGCGAGGCAGTTGGTGGTGCAGGAAGCCGCGGAAATGATATGGTCTTCTTTCGTAAGCGTCTTGTGGTTTACGTTGTAAACGATTGTCGGGAGGTCGTTGCCCGCGGGAGCGGAAATAACGACGTTCTTCGCGCCTGCGTCGATATGAGCCTGAGCTTTAGCCTTGGAGGTGTAGAAGCCCGTGCATTCCAAAACTACGTCTACTTTAAGCTTCTTCCAGGGAAGGTCCTGAGCCTTAGCGCAAGCGTAGATGGTGATTTCGGTACCGTCAACGGTGATAGAACCGGGGGTAACGACAGTCTTTCCGTCCTCGGCGAGAACCGCGTCTTTATAGGTTACGGTGTGGCTGTTAGCGTAGTTGCCCTGCGTCGTATCATACTTAAGAAGATGAGCGAGCATTTTGGGGCTGGTCAAGTCGTTAATAGCGACGATTTTGTAACCCTTTGCGCCAAACATCTGTCTGAAAGCGAGACGACCGATACGGCCGAACCCGTTTATAGCTACTTTTACATTTGCCATAATTTCAATCTCCTTGAAAAGATTTATTTATTTTTTCCATGTTGTATTATATCCAAAAACGATACGATAGTCAAATTTTTTTTAGGATTTTTTGCAATAATTTAATTTTTTTGCAAAGATTTTAGTATTTTTTCCTTTTTGCCGCTTCCCGCCCCGAAAACGCCGAAAATTCTTCTTTCTCGTTCTTAATATATAATGATATACAAATTATCGTTCTTTCGCTTTGTTTTTAAACTTGAAAGTCATTGTCTTTTTCCTCTAAGCCCCGTCGGAAATACTAACGCAAACAAAGTTGCACCGTATTTTTGATTATCTTTCGATAAAAAGTAACTTTTATAAGCATTTCAAATAAATTAAAACAAAATACTTGTTTATTTTTAATTTTTAGTGTATAATATAGACACGGAGGTAAAGAACATGAAACTACTTTACGTTAAAGCGACGGGCTTTAAGAACATACAAGACGATTGCGTGCTTGACTTCACCGCAAAATCGAAAAAGACCACCGAGGACAAAGAATACGAGCTTCAAGAAATCGCCGACGGATTGTTTGCGTACAACACCGCGGCTTTTATCGGCAAAAACGCGTCGGGCAAAACTTCTTTTCTCGACCTTCTTGACTGCGCCTACTCTATTCTCGGCAATTTTTCGCTTGAAAACAAAAACTATTCTTACGACGGAATAAGCCTCGTAATCTTTTTCTATCACGAAGGAGAAATCTACAAGTACACGACGGAGATATCCTCTTCCGCAACGCTTTCGGATAAGGCTACTTTTTCTAACCAACGGCTTTTAAAAAAGACTTACTATAAGTCCAAGGCTAAAAGCATTTTCGCGGACGACGGCTTTGTCCCCGTCGAAAATATCGGAATTTTGCCCGAGGACACGTCTATCGTGTTTTTCGTGTTGACTAAAAAGCAAACGAGAGCCGTATACTTTAATTCCGACGGCGAAGGCGCGAACACTTACCGCCTTATGTTCAACTCGCTAAAATTGTATAAGCTTTCCCCTTCCGTTTTGTCAAAAGTCTTACACCTCTTCGACGAAAACGTAAAAGAGCTTACTATGCTTGACGAACACAACTACGAACTCACGGTTTCCGCGGGCAAAAAAATAGTATCGGATAAAGAGCTTTTGCATTTTTTATCAAGCGGAACGACAAAAGGTTTGCTACTTTACGTCACAGTCATAGCCTCGCTGAAATACGGCTTCGACCTAATCATAGACGAAATAGAAAACCACTTCCACAAAACGCTCGTCGAAAACATAATCAACCTATACAAGGATAAATCCGTAAACAAATTCAACGCAACGCTATACTTTTCCACGCACTACTGCGAACTTCTCGACTTGTTCAATCGCCAAGACAATATCTGGGTTTGCAAAGCCGACAAAAAAATCACCGCGGAAAATATGTACGAGAACTTCGACATTCGCGTAGAACTCTCAAAAAGTAGACAATTCTATAACGACGCATTCAAAACTTCCGTCAATTACGACGACCTTATGAGCATAAAAAAGGAGTTTCTCAAATGAAAATCCTTATTATGTGCGAAGGTCCGAACGAACTGAAAGTTATAAACCTTCTGCTCGACAACGATAAGTTGAAATTCACGCGTGACGACTTACTCGACATGCGTCCGTTCCATGCTCGTCAACTCACCTCTCCGCAATTAAAGCCCGCGCTTGACGCTTACCACGGCGAAATCGAAATTTACCGTATCGGCGACAAAATGTCCGATACATTAAAAATCCCTAAGGAATTATCGCCTACCGTAAAATTGCAAGCAAAGTTCTGCACTAAGCCGGAGCTTGAAATGCTTTTCATCATCGCAGAAAACAAAGTTCAGGACTTTGAAAAGGTCAAAGCAAAACAAAAGCCTAAAGATTTTTGCAAGAAAAACGTTGTTTTCAATCGCAAAAAATACGATAATTCAACCGCCTTTTACGAAGATTATTTTTCAACCCGCATTAACCTTTTAATCTCCGCGATTACGGAATATCACCGCACGCACGGCAAACACAAAAAAGACGAGGGTTACCTCTTCGATTTATTAAAATAACTCTTTTTATTCGCTCCGATTTTTCGGCGCGAATTTTTTTTGCAAGTTTCCGCATTATTCCTAATATTTTTGTTTTTAATCACTACTAAAAGCTCAAACTGCCTCATTTTTTAGTCGTTCCACAGCAAAAAGTCACTCATAAAAGCGGTAAATCAATATAAAAACTCACTCATTTTTTAGGCAACCTTCAAAAAAACTTGCTCATTTTTTAGTAAAAGAGTTGATTTTTGTTAGGAAAAATGCTAAAATATCATTATCAAAGAACCGAGGGGTTAAAATGGAAAAATATTTAAGACGAAAAATGGACGATTATATTGCAAAATGGAAACAAAGCGCAGACAAAAAACCTCTTATTATAAAAGGCGCAAGACAAGTCGGAAAAACAAAGACTATCGAAACGTTTGCGGAAAAGAATTATAAAAACGTTATCGAAATAAACTTTGTATCGGACCCGATATTCAAACAGATAACAGAAAACGGCTACACGGCGGAAGCCATAATCAAAAACATTTCGCGAATTGAGCCGGAAGCAAAATTTATTCCGAACGAAACGCTTATCTTCTTTGACGAAATCCAAGAATTCCCGGATATAGTGACTTCTTTGAAGTTCTTCGCCATCGACAATAAGTATGACGTTATTTGCAGCGGTTCGCTTCTCGGCGTTTGCTATAAGGAAATTTCAAGCATAAGCGTAGGATACAAAACGGAAGTAGAAATGCGTTCGCTCGATTTTGAAGAATATCTTTGGGCAAACGGATATAACGATTCCGTAAAAAACGATATCTTAGAGCATATGCTTTCGTTTACCCCTTTCTCTGCCTCCGTGCTAAAAATTTACAACGATTTATTCCTCGATTACTGCATTGTCGGCGGAATGCCCGACGCGGTGGAAGACTTTGTAACGCAAAAAAATTTCCAAAACACACTCGAAATTCAAAGACAAATCGTAATAGGTTATGAAGCCGATATCAGAAAGTATGCCGTGGGACTTGACAAATCACGCATTGCAAACGTGTTCCGCTCCGTCCCGTTTCAGCTTGGAAAAGAAAACAAAAAGTTTCAGATTTCAAAAGTGCGCTCGGGCGCAAAATTCAAGGATTACAGAGGTTCCCTCGAATGGCTTGAAGACGCGGGCGTTGTAAATATAAGCCGAGCGTTACAAACGCCCGAACTTCCGCTTAAAGGCAACTTTGTGGAAGATTGTTGTATTCTCTACTACGCCGATAACGGATTATTGCTTTCACAACTCGACGACGACGCACAACTCGATTTCAGACAGAATAAAAACATGAATGTCTATAAAGGCGGGCTTTTTGAAAGCATAATCGGAGAAGCTCTCGTGAAATGCGGTTACAAACTTTGCTATTATAAAAAAGAAAATTCCACACTGCAAGAAGAGTTTTTCGTTCGACAAAAAGACAACCTCGTGCCGATAGAAGTAAAGGCTGGCAACAACAATTCAAAATCACTGTCGACTTTGATTAAAAGCGACGAATATAAAGAAATTCGCTTCGGGATAAAACTCATTAAAGGCAATATAGGCTTCGAATCGAATATCTGCACTTTTCCACATTTCTGTGCTTTTTTGATAAAAGACTTCCTCTCCTCTTTCGAATTCAATTGAATAAAACATTTTTTACGCCGCAAGTAGAAAAACTCGCGGCGTTTTTTTATAAGAAATCCCTGCGGGAGGGAAACTCCCGCAGGGCAAAGGAATGGTATATAACGAGGCTAAAAGCCCCGAGGGTAAACCTTTAAAATTAGGACTGTACTATGCTCGAAGAAACGAACAATTTTGCGTTATTCCAGTCGTTTGCAAGCTCGAAAAGACAAATGATATTGCCGTTCTCAAAACTGAAACTTATATCTACGCTCTTAACTTCGTTAGGGGCAAGAACGATTTCCCCACCGCTTACGCCCTTAGTCTTATATGTATCAAAATAGTTGCCTTTACCGTCTGTAACCCAACCGCCTGCGTTAATCTGATACGGCGTGAATTTTATTTCTTCCGTACCGAGATTTGCAAATGTGTAAGTTATCGTCATACTACCGGTCGCTGTATACTTAGTCATCAACCTGCAAACATTGCCGGTTTTACCCGTCGCAAGATAAGAAGTACCTATCTTACCGTTATAGATTGTTACAGGCGAATCTATTTTAAAAGCAGACATATTATACGGAGAAATTGCAGGACTACCGTTTGTCCAGTCGATATCGCCGCTGCCGCTTGTTACAGTGTTCCAGTATATAGGCATAATGGTCACGTCATATTCGGGCATGGTGATTTCGCCGTATTTACCGGAAACGGAATTGCCTTCGCCGTCCGTTAACGTAAGAGCATAAGGAGTACCGTTTTCAAAGGTAATACCATCGATAATCGCGCCCGCTTTTATAAGCTTGGAATTTGTTTCGTTGTCAAACGTTCCGCCTACAACCGTAGCCGTGTACTTAGGCATATAAATTTCGGCATAAGCATATGCGCCGAAAGAGCCGCCACTTACAGCGGTGTTGAATTTGTAATGGAAGAATACTTCGTAGGAATGCGCCTGGTTAACAGTCCACATAACGGTTGTCGTTTGCACGTCGCCTTTATTATCAAGTTTAACGTTGAATGATTCGATATCGGAAGTATCAGAACCGCTTCCGCGCATATAAATTTCAAAATCAAGCGGCTCGGTGCCGTAATTTTTATGAACTACCGTAAACGAATACTTTATACCGACCATTGCCGTAGTACGCGGATACGGAGCGTAAATTCTAAAATCGCCTTTCGAGTCAGTCGTCGTTCCGTTCGCCTTGATGTTAGTAAAGAGTTGTCCGAGTTGCTTTTCGCCCTCTTCGTTTTCAATTACGACGGGGTTACCCTCTACGGGAATTGTTCCCGAACCGCCGAAATTCTGCACAAGGTAACGGTTGATATTGCTTGCGTCTTCTTTTTGTCTGCCGTAATCGAGTTTGCCGTCGCCCGTCGTAACGTATTCGTCGGTGTTAATAACGGGAATAAGCGTTACGTCTTTGCTCGGCATTTTAAAGGCGTCGGCGGAACAAATTGTGCCGTCCTCCTTCATAAAGCCGAGGAAGTTTTTAACTTCTTTAAGTTCCGGTAAAGCCTCGCCGACGGTTACGTCCGCAGTCGTTTTTCCGTCTGCAAAAGTGAGTTCGCCGCCCGTCGCGCCAGCCGCAAGCGTTACCGTGTAGCTCGGAGTAACGAGCGTTGCCGCCGCCGATTTTGCGTAGGAATAGAGCTTTGTAGCAAGTGTTTTATCGGTTGCTTGTTCGTTGGCGGCTCTCGTCGCAAGATAGCCGGAAACGCTGCCCGTGACCGTGTAACCGACTTCTTTTTCTCCGCTTAAAAGCGTTACCGAGATTTCCTTTTCGATATCGAGTACGGAAAGCGGAATTGAAGCCGTGTAAGCCGTTACGCCCTCTGTTGTAGCGTTTGCCGAGGAAACGGTTGCGGCAACCTCATTGCCGCCTACAATGGCTTTTACGCCGTCTATTGCAAGGTCTTTTACTTCGAAAGCAATCTTAGCGACTACGTTGTATTCAAGGTAAAGTTTTGCGGTGGTCGGCTTTACGTTTGCAATCGTTTCTTCGTCAGCAACCGTCGCCGTGAAAGCGGAGGCTTCGGGCATAGTATATTCGCCCGCTACAAAACTATTGTAAGCATCTTCCGACAAAAACACGTTGCTTTTTGCGTAAATCGTATCATTCTTGTATTCTTGAGCCGCCGTGCCGTAGTTTAATAAGTCTACGACGAGGGTGGACATTGCTTTGAATTCCTTTTCGCCCATATTATTGCCGTCTGCGCCGTTGTCGAGGAGCGTTTTGCAATAATCGGAAAGGGTGATTTCATCGCTTCCTTTGAGTTCGTTTGCAGCGTTGTACAACTTAACGGAGATTTTGCGCGACATAAGCTGGGGCGCAAGGTCGGTCACCGTGAATTTGTACGCATTGTCCGCGTTTGCATAGATAGTTTTTTCGCTGTCTATGCCCTCTACGGAAGCGGTTAAGTAAGCTTTTTCGCCTACTTTTTCGTTAGCGTAAAAGCTGACGGACAAGTCGCTCGATAAAGTGAGATTGTACCTTTCGATTAAGTTTTCGCCCGCAAAAGCCGGAACGGAAAACGACAAACCGAGAGTTAAGCACGCCGCAAAGCATAAAGCCAACGCGCACAAGAGCTTTGATTTTAAACCTTTAAATAACGTTTTCATAACAGTTTTCTCCTTACCAATTCCGGGGCTTGTTTTCTCCGCCCGAAATCACGATGCCTTCTTCACCCGTTTCAAAACCGTTGCCGCTCGTCGCGATGACGGAATCTTTAGCGAACGTTATTACGTTCGCTTCCGCGGGCAAAAAAGCCTTTTTGCCTAAAACTACCTTTTCGTCCATAATTACTATGAAACCTCCCTCGTATAATATAATTACTTAGTTTTTTTGCAAGGAAACTAAGCAAAACCTTTA
>ERZ808242.951-NODE-951-length-18499-cov-5.134624_pt1 | contig 18499 bp, 16 predicted proteins | sample MGYA00521244_ERZ808242 | MGnify/ENA primary metagenome ERZ808242 (study PRJEB31516, sample SAMN03275573) | gut metagenome | biome: mammalia-associated habitat; material: feces | host: Papio cynocephalus | place: Kenya | collected 2012-07-27 ... | reverse complement strand
CAATCGTTTCACCGTCGGTTATTTTGCGTTCAAACGGTGCAATATTTCCGTAATATAAATTTTCAAGTATGGTCATTATTGTTTCTCCTTTTCATTCCAATAATAACACATTTTTGTGTTAATGTCAACACTTATTTGTGTTTTTATGTAAAATGAATTTAAGAGGTGTCTATATGTACAAATATCAGAGAATAAGAGATTTAAGAGAAGATAATGACAAAACACAAAAGCAAATAGCTGAGCTTTTGAATGAACATACCACTCAATATCAAAGGTGGGAAAGAGGGGAAACAGAAATTCCGGCTCATATAATTATAAAGCTTTGTCGGTATTATAATGTTTCCGCTGATTATATATTAGGACTTCCCGATCTGCCCTATCCGGATAGACATTAGACATTAGAAAATACACCTCTGTATGCTGGCGTATAATAAGGGAGCCAAAAGCTTCCCCTTTAGACGAAAGGGGAAGTGTCTTAGCCCGTAGGGCAAAGACGATAGGGTTTGGTTATATCAGCGGCGAAGCCGCACATCGGTCTAATGTCTAACATCTACTGTCTAATGTCTAATTTAGTACTTGACAAATACCGAAAAAAGTTATAATATTATTTTATATTATAAATGTTTAAAGGCGTTTGAGCAAAAAGAGTAGCTCGGTGAAAGCTTGAAGAGAGCCGTCGGTTGCTGTAAGGCGGCAGGGAGTAACCGTTTGCGAAGTACATTTTGCGAGCTGAATGCTGAAAATAAAAAGTAGGCATCTCCGGTTTTATGCGGCCGTTATATCGCAAAAGCAATTAAAAAGATTGCTTTGTAAGGCTTTGCGCGTGAGCGCAGGGTAAAGCAGAGTGGTACCGCGAATATTATAAATTCGTCCCTGCAATCTATTAAGGATTGCAGGGCTTTTTTAAATTTTTTCAAAAAGGTGATTTTTATGAAAAAAACAGTCTTAAAAATAGCCGCTGCCGTTTTGAGCGTCGTTTCGGTGCTTTCTGTGGCAGGCTGTAAGTCAAAGGAAAAGGAAGTTTACAATGTCGGCATTTGCCAGCTTGTAACGCATGACGCGCTTGATAAAGCTACAGAGGGCTTTAAACAGGCTCTGATTGACAAGCTTGGAAAGGACAAGGTTAAGTTCGATTATCAGAACGCTTCTAATGAGAGCAATAACTGTACAACTATAGTAAACTCCTTCGTTCAGAAGAAATATGACCTTATTATGGCTAACGCAACACCGGCTCTTCAGGCGGCTTATAACGCTACCTCTACTATCCCGATTTTAGGCACTTCCGTTACCGAATACGGCGTAGCCCTCGGAATTGATAACTTTAACGGAACAGTAGGCGGAAATGTTTCGGGAACCAGCGACCTTGCTCCGCTTGACAAGCAGGCTGATATGATAACCGAGCTTGTTCCGAATGCTAAAAAGGTCGGAATTCTTTATTGCTCCGCCGAGCCTAACTCTAAGTATCAGGTTGAGCAGGTTGAAAAGTTCTTAAAGGCTAAGGGCATTGAGGTTACAAGATATTCTTTCTCGGATTCAAACGATATTGCGTCCGTTGCAACCTCTGCCGCCGCAAACAGCGACGCTATCTATGTCCCCACCGATAACACCGCCGCAAGCTGTTCAGAAACAATCGGAAATATTGTTATTGAGAAAAAGGTCCCCGTAATAGCAGGCGAGGCAGGAATCTGCAAGGGCTGCGGAATTGCGACTCTTTCTATAGATTATTATGACCTCGGCTATAAGACAGGCGAAATGGCGGCTGAAATCCTTTCGGGCAAAAAGGATATCAAGAATATGAAGATTGAATATGTTGACGCCGCTAAGAAATACAATAAAGATATCTGCGAAAAGCTCGGCTTGACCGTTCCGTCGGATTATACCCCCCTCGGTGAATAATAATGGAACTTTTAAGTGCTTTTCCCGGAGCAATTGCTCAGGGTCTTATTTGGGGTATTATGGCAATCGGGGTTTATATAACCTTTAAAATCCTCGATATTGCCGACCTTACTGTTGACGGCTCTATTTGTACGGGAGCCGCCGTATGTACCGTTCTTGTAACAAAAGGCGTAAATGTTTATCTTGCGCTGTTAGCCGCTGTTGTTGCAGGTCTGCTTGCAGGTCTGCTCACGGGTCTTATGCACACCGTTCTCGGAATTCCTGCTATTCTTTCGGGAATTCTCACTCAGCTTATTTTATGGTCGGCAAACCTTAAAATAATGGGCAAAGCGAATATTTCGCTTTCGGCGAGAAGCTATAAGGTTTTGCTTACGCAGATGAACATAAATTCCTCAATAGCCGTGCTTGCGGTTATCGGAATTATTCTTATAGCTCTGCTTTACTGGTTCTTCGGAACAGAGCTCGGGTGCTCTGTAAGAGCAACGGGCTGTAACCTTAATATGAGCCGCGCGCAGGGAATAAATACTAATGTCAATATTGTTTTAGGTCTTATGCTGTCAAACGGAATAGTAGCTCTCTCGGGCGCTCTTCTTGCGCAGTATCAGGGCTTTGCCGATATCAATATGGGTAAGGGCGCTATCGTTATAGGTCTTGCCGCCGTTATCATCGGCGAAGCGGTATTCTCAAAAATCGCGCGCAACTTCGCCGTAAGGCTTTTTGCGGTAATCGTAGGCGGAATTATTTATTACATTGTTTATCAGGTTATAATATTCTTAGGAATTGATACCGACCTGCTCAAAATGCTTTCGGCATTGGTGGTTGCGGTATTCCTCGGCGTGCCTTATGTTAAAAAACATTATTTTGCGTCTGCCGTAAAGGGAGGTAAGAATAATGCTTGAAGTTAAAAATATCACAAAAACCTTTAATGCAGGTACTGTAAACGAAAAGGTTGCTTTAAACGATTTAAGCCTTACTATAAAGGACGGCGAGTTTGTAACGGTTATCGGAGGAAACGGCGCCGGAAAAAGCACACTTTTGAATGCTGTCTGCGGAACATGGAAGGTAGATTGCGGAGAAATTCTTATTGACGGCGTAAATGTAACAAAAATGCCCGATTATAAGCGCGCGAAATTCTTAGGCCGAGTTTTTCAGGACCCGATGATGGGAACTGCCGCCGATATGGAAATCGAGGAAAATCTCGCTTTGGCTTTCAGAAGAGGCAAACACCGCGGTCTTAAAAGCGGAATAACCTCCGAGGAGCGCGAGTATTATAAAAAGCTTTTAAAGGAGCTTGATTTAGGTCTTGAAACAAGACTTAAAACCAAAATCGGACTTCTTTCGGGCGGTCAGAGACAGACTATCACACTTTTGATGGCGGCTATGAAAAACCCGAAGCTTTTGCTTCTTGACGAGCATACCGCGGCGCTTGACCCTAAGACCGCCGCAAAGGTGCTTGATATTACTCAAAAAATCGTAACCGAAAATAAGCTTACAACGCTTATGATAACCCACAATATGAAGGACGCTATTAAATACGGCGACAGACTTATAATGCTGTACGACGGAAGAGTGGCTTTCGATGTAAGCGGTGAAGAAAAGAAAAATCTTACGGTGGAACAGCTTTTAGAGCTGTTCAGCAAAGCGAAAATTGATTTTTCTTCGGACAGAGCGATACTTTCATAATTTAATAAAAACCTTCATACTTATTAGTATGGAGGTTTTTATTTATGCCCTTTTTAAAAATTTTTGTACCCGTAACCGCAGGTCTTTGCGCCGTTTGTATCATAGGCTTTTGTATCGGCTCAAAAAAGCCCTTTAAATATCTGCTTCTTAATTTGCTTTCGGGTGTTATAGCTTTGGCGGCTGTTAATTTAACAACACGGTTTTCAGGCGTTCATATCCCTGTCAATCCCTATTCGGCAGGGGCAGGAGCAGTATTCGGAATTCCGGCGGTTTTCGGGCTTTTGATACTCCGCCTTTTTATGTAATGCTTGACTTAAACGGCAAAAAGTATTATTATGATAACATATAATAATAGGAGAGATTAAATGCTTTTTACCGTTTCTTTTATATTTGCATTTTTGCAGTGCGTGCTTACATATAATCTTACAGTCTCCTGCGAGCTGAGAAGAAAAAAGCTTGCGGTTTTGCTGTTCCTTGTAAAGTTTGCAGGCTACGGCGGCGGAATTTATCTTTTTATATATAAATTCTTAGGGTATGTTGTAAGCGTATTAGGAGGATTTCTCGCGGGTCTCGGAGTAGGCTTCGTTCTGTGTATGGTATACAGAATTTTCTTTTACCAAAACGGTTATGCTCTTTTACTTGTATTCAAATCATTTTATAATAAGCTTAAAAGATTTTTTAAAAATCAAAGCAAAAAGCGCAAAATGAAAAAATATAAAAAATCGAAATCAAAGAAACTCAAATAAAAAACACGCCCCTTTTTTAAGAGGCGTGTTTTGTTACTGAATTTTAATATGCAGAGGTCGACGAAGCTTCGGGCTCCTGAATTTTCTTAGGCTTAAATCTTCTCTTTACAGAGCCCTTGATATCATATTTAAGAGTTTTAGCATAGGCTTCGATTTCTTTTGTGAATTCGTCGCCGGCGATAAAGTTTCTTATTTCATCGTCAAGATTTGTCTTGTAATAGGGGTCTGCGGTTATATCCTTTTTGACAAAGAGGATAACTCCCGCATTGTCAGCCTTTTCGATAACCGTTGCGGTGCCGGCGGCAAGGGAAGATAACTGCTCAAAGTAATCGGAATAGGTGTTGTAGCTTGTATCCTTAGTTCCGATAACGCTTGCGAGACTGTCAATGGGCTGAGAAGAATCGGTTGTGTTGTCTTCGGTCACTGTATCGGAAGAATTGTATTCCGCATAAACCTTTGCGTAGGATTTCTTGCCTGCGTTTATCTGTGCCGCGGCGTCATTCGCAAAGGTTTTCTTTGATTCCTTTTCGGAATCCTCAAGATTGTCAAAGGAAATGTCGAGAACATCGCAGAGCATATAATCGCTTTGCATGGTTTTAAGAATTGTTTCGTCGGAAATCGCCTTTTCGCCGTCGCCCTTGTAGATAAAGTCAAAATATCTCTGAGCATAATAAGCGTCAACCATATAAGCCTTATATGTATCAAGGCTTACGCCGTTCGGCTCGAAATACTCGGAATAATTGTAATTGGTATTGGTCCAATAAGCCTCGGCATATTGCTCGGCGGAGGATTTGTCCTCGTCCTTTACAGTAAGCTTATTCTGAGCGCACTTAATTTTATACGCGGCAATTTTTCTTAAAGATTCCTCGGTGTTGTCAATAACCCAGTCGTTGAACTTTTTCTTGTCGATTTTTTCCTTGAAATAATCAATATCGGTTGTGGACTTGTTTTCGTCCTGATACTTCTGGTTTACTTCCGATTTACCGCTGTTGTAGGACATAATGAGCGCACACATATAATAAGCCGATGTAAATTCTACCTTTCCGGTTTTCTCGGAAAGCTTAGAATCGGTTACTGTCACGCCGATTTCGCCCTTTTTATGACAGCCTGCAAAGGTGCCGATAACTAAAGCCGCGCAAAGAAGCGCACAAAAAAGCTTTTTTATGGTTTTCATAATTATCTCCGTTCCTATCAATTGTAATATTATTCTAATTATATCGCATATCTTAAAAAAAGTCTATAAATTTTTTGTAAATACAGCTGAAAGAGCCGAAACAATATCCTTTGTTTTTTCTTTCGGCTGTTTTCTTATCATATAGCAGGGCTTTGAGTCCTTTACCGATACGAAAAATCTAGGTCCGAATTTTTCGGACAGGAGTGCCGAAGCCTTTTCGTTTATTCGCTCCGTGTGCAAAATTACGGTTATTCCGCTTTCGGTAATTTCGGTTATTCCAAGCTCCGCCGCGGCATTTCTGAGCGTTGAAATCTCAATCAGTCCCATAACCGATTTCGGCGGCTCGCCGAAACGGTCGCAAAGCTCGTCGATAAGCTCCGAGCGGTCCTCATCGGTTTTTATATCCGCAATTTTCTTGTAAATGTCAAGCCGTGCGTTAAGAGAGGGAATATAGCTGTCGGGAATGTGGGCTGAAATGTTGAGATCCACCGTGCAGACAATGGCCTCTTCCTTCGCCTCTGTCCCGTTTTCCTCGTTTACCGCGTCCGCAAGCATTTTAAGGTACATATCATAACCGACGGATTCTATATGCCCGTGCTGTTCTCCGCCTAAAATACTGCCTGCTCCTCTTATTTCAAGGTCGCGCAGGGCTATTTTAAAGCCTGAGCCGAATTGGGTAAACTGCCTTATCGCCTCAAGTCTTTTTGCGGCAATATCCGAAAGCTCTCTTCCTTTCGGGAAACAGAAATAGGCATAAGCGCGCCTCGGCGATCTTCCGACCCTGCCTCTGAGCTGGTGAAGCTGAGAAAGTCCCATTCTGTCCGCATTTTCGATTATCAGCGTGTTGACATTCGGTACATCAACTCCCGTTTCGATAATCGTGGTGCAGACAAGCACATCTATTTCGTGCTCAATAAGCTTCTGCCAGACGCCTGTCAGCTCGTCCTCGCTCATTCTTCCGTGAGCGACCGCAATTCTTGCCTCAGGCAGCTTTTCTTTAAGCTTTGCCGCACAGCGCATAATCGTGTCAACGCGGTTGTGAAGATAATAAACCTGACCCGCGCGCCGAAGCTCTCTTATTATAGCTTCTGTTATTATTCCGTCGTCCTGCTCGGTAACATAGGTCTGAACAGGGTATCTGTCGGACGGAGCCTCGTCAATAGACGACATATCCCTAAGCCCCGAAAGCGACATATTGAGCGTTCTCGGAATCGGTGTTGCGCTAAGCGTCAGCACATCGACGGCAGGATATTTTTCCTTTAGCTTTTCTTTCTGCTCAACGCCGAATCTCTGCTCTTCGTCGATAATAACAAGCCCTAAATCCTTGAACTCAACATCCTTTGAAATAAGTCTGTGCGTGCCTACAAGCATATCGACCTTTCCGCGCTTTAAATCGCTTAAGGTCTTTCTTTGGGCGGCAGGCGGAGTAAATCTGCTGATAAGCCTAACGGTTACAGGCAAATCTCCGAATCTTCGGACTATCGTATCGTAATGCTGCATCGCAAGAACGGTTGTCGGAACAAGCAAAGCGCATTGCTTGCCGTCGCTTATGCACTTGAAGGCGGCGCGCAGGGCAACCTCGGTTTTTCCGAAGCCGACGTCTCCGCAGAGAAGTCTGTCCATCGGGATATCGCGTTCCATATCCTTTTTTATTTCTTCAATACATCTTAACTGATCGTCGGTTTCCTCATATTCAAATCTGCGCTCAAAATTGTTCTGCAAATCGGTGTCCTTTGAAAAAGCATACCCTTTTTGCGACATTCTCTTGGCATAAAGCTTTGTTAACTGCTTTGCCATATCTCTGACCGCCGAGCGGACTCTTGAGCGCGTCTTTTTCCACTCGTCCGAGCCTAACTTGTTAAGCTTAACCGCCCCGTCCTCGGCAGAGCCGATATATTTCGAAACAAGGTCAAGCTGGGTAACGGGAACATATAACACATCCGTTCCGCGGTATTTTATTTTAATGTAATCCTTTATCGTGCCCGAATTTGAGATATGCTCTATTCCGTCAAAAATTCCTATTCCGTGAGCCGAATGAACAACTAAGTCTCCCTTGTGAAGCTCGTCTAAAGAGCCGATTTCCTTTGCGTTTTTCGGTCTCCTTATTTTTTTCTTTTTTGCCGCAACATATTTGTGGGTAAGCAGAATAAATTTAAGGTCGGGTATCTCAAATCCGCCCGATAATCCGCCTAAGGTAACATAAACGCCTTTTTCCGTTTCTTCGGGCATTTTTTCGCAGAAAAGATTTTTAATTCCGTTTCTTTCAAGCTCTTCGCTTAAAACCGTCGCCGCCTTTTTCTCTCCTGCCAAAATCACCGCCGTGCCATTTTCCGTAATATTTCCTATATCCTCTTTTAATGCCTTGATATCTCCAGAATAGGGGCTCAGTCTTTTAAAATTAAAGCTTAAAAGATCCTTTAACTCAAATTCAAAGGACGAACGGGGAAAATTATCGAAAAATACCGCCTTTTTGATTTCATTTTTAAATTCGGCGCTCTTAAGCCATAAATCCGAAAGCTTTCCGCAAACGGAATCGTTTTCAAGAAGCACCGAAATGTCCTCATTGTGTAGCTTTTCGAGGCCTTTAAGTCTTGAAAAGCAGTTTTGAGACTCAAAAACAAAAATCGGCAAATCCCTTATATAATCGAAAGCCGAGTATTTTTTTGAATAAATAAGCGGAATATAGATATCCGCCGAGATATCGCCGCCGTTTTCAAGGGTTTCGATATCCCGTCTCATATATCTTTTCTGCTTTTCGCTTATTTCCTTTTCGTTTTTTTCGATAAATGAGGCGATTTTTTTCGCAAGCTCGCTCTTTTCGAAAACCAATTCCTTTGCAGGGAAAATATCAAAGCCGTCAACCGCTTCTGTCCTTCGCTGGTCAATGGGGTCGAATTCCGAAAGTGTGTCTATTTCGTCTCCCCAAAGCTCAATTCTAACAGGCTTTTCACGGTTTACGGGGAAAATATCTATTATCCCTCCGCGGACAGAATACTGCCCCTCGCCCTCGCAAAGCTCGCTTCTTTTATATCCGCAGTTTTCAAGCAAAGAAAAAAATTCCGAGGTTTTAAGCTCTGCTCCGCAGGCAAGGCTTATCTTTGAATTCTTAACCGCCTGAATGTCTGCGGTATAGCAAACGGCTGAATCCGCGGACATTACAAGAACGCCGAAATCCCCGTTCGCCAAAAGCGACAGGGTGTGTATTCTTTTATATTCGTATTCCTTAGATCCGCCTAAAACTCTTTGAAGCTCATAATCTCTGACGGGAAGCATAACGGCGTTTGTGCCCAAAGCCTTTAAATCTCCGTAAACCTCGCTTGCCGCCGCTTCGTCATGAGTTATGATAACGGCTTTTTTCCTGTAAAGAGAACAGTATGCCGATACAATAAGCGATTTATGAATCTGGGAAAGTCCGCTTGCAAAAATCGGGAGCTTACCCGATTCGATATCCCCGCATACCGCCGAAAAGGTTTTTTCTCTTTTAAGCAAAGAATTTAAAAAATCCATATTTCCTCTTATTTACTGTATTTGTTCATTGCGCTGTCAATGCTTTTTGAAATGATTTCGAAAACCGCTTTAACGGCATTATCACAAGCTTTGTCAAAATCCTCCTTAGATTCCGTCGGCAGCTTTCCTAAGACCCAGTCCTTTAAATCATAATCTCTTGACGGTCTTTCTCCGACGCCTATTTTAATTCTCGGAAAATCCTCGGATCCTAACAGCTCTATAATATCCTTTATTCCGTTATGCCCTCCGGCGCTGCCTTTTCTTCTTATGCGGATTTTTCCGATATCGAGTGAAATATCGTCAAACATAATAATACATTTTTCGGGCGGAATTTTATAAAATTTCGAAATTGCGGAAATTGCCGAGCCTGAGTTATTCATATATGTCTGAGGCTTAACAAGTATAACCCTTTTTCCCGAAATTTCGCCGAAGCCGAATTTCGCGTCGAATTTATTTTTTGAAAATTCGGCGCCAAGCTTTGAAGCGAGCTTATCTATTGCGATAAAGCCCGCATTGTGTCGGGTGTTTTCATATTCAAGCCCCGGATTTCCGAGACCTGCTATCAGATATTCGAATTTTGAGCGTTCGGATTTAAAAAGCATAATATCACCAACTGAAAATTATATCACAAAATTTATTTATTTTCAATCAAAAAGGGTATTTTTAACCGTTTAAAGTAGAATAATAAACTTTGCGGGAGGCGGTAAATTGGGTAAGGATATAGAATTTTATGAGAATATGAAATTTTCGGGCAAGCTTGAAAGCGATACCGAAATGTTTAAAAATATATTTAAGAATGACAGCATTTTAAGATTTCGAAGCCTCACGGTCAATAAAACCGTAGGCTGTTCGGTTTTTAATTTTGACGGAATGGTAAATACCGCCGTTGTAAACGATTCGCTTGTAAAACCGCTTGTGCGGATAGAAGATAAGGCAACGGAAATGTCGACCGATTATATAGTAGAAAATTATCTTTATGCCTGCGATGTCAAGGTCACAGACAGCGTCGCAGAATGTATAAGAGGAGTAGTTTACGGCGATACCGTTCTGCTTTTTTCGGGGAACACCCGCGCGGTAATAGCAAACACAAAGGGCTTTCGCTCAAGGGGAATTAAAGAGCCTGACGATGAAAGAGTATTGCAAGGACCCAGAGAGGGCTTTGACGAGGTCGCAATGCTTGACCTTGCGATGTTAAGACGAAAGCTTCCTACCCCTGACCTTTGCATTGAAACTCTGCGGCTTGGCAGGCGCACCGATACCATGATTTTTATTTGCTATCTCGGCTCGCTTGCAAAGAAAGAAACGGTTTCAGAGCTTAAAAAAAGAATAAATGAAATTGATATAGACGGAGTGCTTGATGTAAACTATCTTGCCGAAAATATAAGGGACCACAAACATAGCCTTTTTAAGACCACCGGCTCAACCGAGCGCCCCGACACCGTCGCCGCAAGGCTTTTAGAGGGCAGAATTGCGGTCTTTTGCGACGGAACGCCGGTTGTGCTTACAGTCCCGTATCTTTTTTCGGAAAACTTTCAGTCCGACGAGGACTATTATCTTAATTACACCGTTTCGAGCGTAGGCAGGATTTTAAGATATATCTGCTTCTTTTTGGCTATCACGGTTCCTGCGGTGTTTTTAAGCCTTTCGATTTTCCATTTTCAGCTTCTTCCGACGAATTTTGCCCTGAGCGTTGCAAGGCTCAGAGCAGGTGTGCCTATGCCGAGCGCGGTAGAATGTATAATTCTTATTCTGGTTTTTGAAATATTAAAGGAAACCGGTGTCAGAATGCCGCAGAGCCTCGGGCATGCGCTGTCTATAGTAGGCGGTCTTGTTGTCGGTCAGGCGGCGGTCGAGGCAGGAATTGTAAGCGCGCCGATGCTTATTGCCGTAGCGCTGAGCGGAATTTCGGGGCTTATGATTCCTCGGCTTAAAGGAGCGGTTTTTTATTTAAGACTTATTTTTGTCATTCTCGCGGCTCTGTTCGGGCTTGCGGGCGTTGCGGCAGGGCTCAGCGCCGTGCTGCTCAGAATTTTTAATCTTTCTTCATTTAATGAAGATTATACAGGCGCGCTTAAAAACCCCAATCCTCAAAGGCTTAAGGACAGTATTATAAGAGCGCCGTGGCCTTTTATGAAGCTCAGACCCTTTATCACAAAAAATTTAAGAAGGCAGAAGGATAAAAAATGAGATTTAAAAAAATTATTTGTCTGCTTTTGATTTTATCCGCTTTAGTGTCGCTTTGCGCCTGCTCCTCCTCCGAGGCGGACGGAAGATTTATAGTCTCCGCCATCGGCGCAGACAGCGACGGCGAGCAGATAATTCTCAGCGTTCAGACCATAGAAATCGGCGAGGGGGATTTTGACGAGCCGCCAGAGGTAAAGGTTTTAACCTCTTCGGCGAAAAGCCCCGAGGGAGCGTTAAAAAAGCTTAAAGCAAAAAGCATAAAGCCTCTTAATTTCGACCACTGCGCCGTTATGCTTTGCTCTAGCGAACTGACGGCAGAGCAGTTTATAAAAATGCGCGAGCTTTGCATGCAAAGAAAGGATATAAATCTTGCAATAACGGTGTGCGTAACCGAAAACTGTAGGCGAATTCTTGAAACAGAAAAGTCGACGGGGTTTTCTTCGGGCTATGATGTCGCGGTTTTAATAGAAAGCTATATGAAGCAAAACGGCAAGAAATTCAAATGCAAATTTTATGAAATCGCAAAGTCCGACGATATTGTTCTTCCCTTTATCACTTATAAGGACGAAACTCTTTGTATCAGCGGAACCGCGGAAATTAAGACCAAAAGGATGTGAAATAATGCAAAAGGTAAGCTTTAAGCCGCATATTTTGGCTCTGAGCACAGTTTATGTTTTAAGCGGCGCGGTTATAACGCTTCCTAAGCCTCTTAGCGACGGGGGAAGTCTGCCGGCTCTTTTAACGGCTTTTTTATTTTCGCTGCTTTTTTTGCTTGCGGTTTATAAAATCTCTATAAATTTAGAAAATGCGAAGAGTGATAATAAGCCGCTTAAAATGCTTTATATTATTCTTGCCGTTTCCTGCTTTCTTGACTGTGCAATGATATTTTCAGAGGTTGCGGATTTTGTAGACCTCATAATGCTTCCCGACCAAAAGAAATATATGACGGTCATTCTGCTTTTTGTCTGCGTTTTTTGGATATCGCTAAATAAGATTTCAGCCGTTATGAAATTTTCCGTTCCGATTTTCTTTTTCGCCGTTATAACGGTTATGCTGTTTTTCTTTTTGTCCTTAAAGCAAATGAATTTCGAAAATATCAAGCTTAAAGAAAGCGTTTTTAAAAAAGATATTTTAAAGGAAGCCTTATATTATTTTTTAAAAATATTTCTTCCTCTTATAAATCTTGCGGCGTTTGTCTTTTTATTTAAAAAGGAAGAAAAGAGAGCGAAATATTCTTTTTTAGGAATTTTAACGGGTAGTCTGCTTATATTTATTTGCGTTTTTCAGATAATATCCGTTTTCGGCGGCGCCCTTACAGCCGATATCGAATTTCCGTATTCCGCGGTTATAAGTACGGTAAATATCGGCAATATTTTCACCCGAATGGACGGCGCGGCATATTTTTTATTTATCGGGCTTTTCCTTGTAAGAACTGGCACGGATTTAAAGGTTCTTTCCGATATAGCAAAAAATCTCGGAATAAAATCAAAAATGCTTACTTCCGTTCTTTCTTCGCTGATTATTACCGTTGCCGCTGTTGCAATTTTTTGATTTTAATTGTATAATAAAACACATATTGATTAAAAAGGGTGTTTTTATGCGCGGCAGCGGAATTTTAATGCCGATTTTCTCGCTTTCTTCTCCTTACGGAATAGGAACTCTCGGAAAAAAGGCTTTTGAGTTTATTGATTTTTTAAAAAGAGGGGGGCAAAGCTATTGGCAGATACTGCCCCTTTGTCCTATTGATTACAGCGGCTCTCCGTATCAGTCGGTTTCCTGCTTTGCGGGAAATCCGCTTTTTATTGACCTTGACCTGCTTGTTGCGGACGGGCTTTTAACACAGTCTGATATTTCGGAATTTTCTTATAATAATGCTTATGCTGATTACAATTCGCTTAAAAACAGCAGAGAGGTGCTGTTTTCAAGAGCTTTTAAAAAATTCGATACCGAAAGCGCGGATTTTAAGGCTTTTAAAGATAATTCTTCATGGCTTAGGGTTTATTCCGCCTTTTGCGCCATAAAGGACAGCTTTGACGGCTTGCCCTTTACTTCTTGGGACGAAAAATTCCGCAGGTTCAGCGAGGAAGCCTTGATTCTTGCCGAAACCGAATTTAAGGAAAGGACGGAATATTATAATTTTATTCAGTATGAATTCTTTAAGCAGTGGAGCGTTCTTAAAGCTTATGCAAATAAAAACGGCATAAAGATAATCGGGGATATTCCGATTTATGTTGCGCTTGACAGCGCCGATGTCTGGAGCGACCCTACGCAGTTTGATCTGAATTCGGACTTTGAGCCGAATTTTGTAGCAGGCGTTTCTCCCGACGCTTTTTCCGCAACAGGTCAGCGCTGGGGAAATCCGCTTTATAATTGGCAGAAGGCCGCAGGTGAACAAGAGCCGTTTTCTTGGTGGAAAAAACGCTTAAGCCATGCCTTTAAGCTTTATGATACCGTAAGGATTGACCATTTCAGAGCCTTTGAATCATATTATGCCATTCCGAGCAGCTCTGAGAGCGCGCTTGAGGGAAGCTGGAGAAAGGGCCCCGGCATAAAGTTTTTTGACGAAATGAAAAAGACCTTCGGCGAAGAGCTTCCGCTTATTGCCGAGGATTTAGGGCTTATAGGCGAGGATGTTGTAAGGCTTTTAAAGGAATCCGGACTTCCGGGAATGAAGGTCATGCAGTTCGGGATTGACGACGGTCCTAAAAGCACGCATCTTCCTCATAATTATATAAAAAATTCCGTCGCATATCTTGGCACTCATGATAACGATACAATAATCGGCTGGCAGTCTAAGGCAAGCGAGGAAAAGAAAAAATTCGCTTATGATTATATCGGCTTCGGAAAAAGCGAGGGCTTTAATATCTCAATGATAAGAGCGCTTTTCGCCTCGGTCTCGGATATCGCAGTTATCACCCTTTCGGACCTTATGGGGCTTGATTCCTCGGGGCGTATCAACACCCCCGGAACCGATAAAAACAACTGGCAGTGGAGAATTCAGGACGGCTGTGTAAACGACTGGCTCGCCGATATTCTTTTTGATTTAACGGCTACCTACGCAAGAGAAAACATTAAAAAATAAACAAATCCCAAAAGGCTTGTGCCTTTTGGGATTTGTTTAACGTTCTCTTAACAGAGATTTGATATATTGAACAGCGTCCTTATAGCTTTGTTCATCGGATAAATGCTCAATAATCATCGGCATGTCGGGATTAACTTTTTCCGCCTGAAAAATATAGTTTTTTATGTCAAATATTCCGTTTCCGCAGGCGGTTTCCTTGAGGATAAGGGTAAGTCCCCTTTCTAATCGAATGTCTTTTAAGTGACAGCTAAGTATTTCGTTTCCGAGTATATCAAAGCATTTGTCAGTAAACTCAGTATTAAAAAAATACTTTTTCGGGGAGTTAATCATATTTACAATATCAAGATGTACTCCGAATGCGGTTCTGTTAACATCAGTTAATAACTGACGGTAATTTTGCGGACTGTACGGAACCATATAAGGCATAGGTTCCAATGAGTAATGTGTTCTGCGGGGATTGACGGAATCTATGATTTCTTGAGTAATTTCAACTATGCGTTTATATGAGGAATCAAGAAAGTTTTCTTTGTATGCGCCGTCCCATACAGTGCCGCCGCTTGTTCCGGCTATATTGACACAGCATAAAGCTCCGACATGATCTGCAAGCTCCAACTGTCTTTTACAGTATTCAATATTTACCTTCGATTGAGTTTGGCTCATAGGATTGCACCATGCTCCGACTTCTGCGATTGTAAGTCCGTAATCGTTTGCCGCTTTAAGGTAGTCGTAGATTTTTTTATCATTATCATTGCAGTTACAAGGGAAAATTACACTTTCACAACCGAAATTCTTGTGTTTTTCCGCCCATTCCTCTGCGGTTGAGTGCGATAATGTCATCGCAATACCAAGTTTCATACGTTTAAACCTCAATAGTGTGAAATGTTCAATGCATGCCCGTTGTGATCGGTGTGTCAAAAAATTTGTGTTGAACCCTTGCATATACCTCATCGGGAATATCAGGAAAACCTGATTTGTTTGGCGGAAGCAAGTCCGTATTCCCTGAAATTTTGGGGTCTGTGGATTTGTTATCACACCTGAAAGAATCTCGTTCGCTTTTATTTCTGAAATCGGGCACATCTACACTGTTACTGTTCGCAAGGATTGAGCGATATGCAAATATACCCGGAAGACTCATGTCCAAAGCTTGATATACGTCGATACTTAGGCGGCGTGCTTCGGCATCATCTAAAATCGCACCGATAAAATATGCTACGGTATAATAATTTGAACCGCCTATGACATCAAAGCTTTCGGTTTTCTCATGAAGCAGACCGCTGTATTTATAAAAATCGGCATGATATTCCAAAGAATCGTAACAACCTTTTTGTGTCTGAAGAAACTTCTTTACATAACCGGATTTTTCACTGCTGACCTCGATCGTTCCGTCGGTTCCGATAATTCGGTATTCATAGGTGAATGGCCGCTTGAAATTGCCGTTTATACTCTTTGCCATTCCTCCGTTTTTGAGTTGCATTATTTCCATAGCGGCACTGCCGTTCCTTGCGCCCTCGTCTCGCATATACGGCATACACGGCAGTTCCATTCCGACAACCTTTGTTGCCCGAAGTCCTGTTATGTAAAGCATCGGACCTATACTGTGGGTGCAGTAGAAAGTTGAAGGAACAAAATTCCTCCAGTGTTCACGGTTTCCGCGTGTTAAAAGATGCCATTTTCCGGAACAGTCATTGATAAAGTTTCCTTCGATATGCATAGCCTCTCCGATATCGCCGCGTTCGTATATCCTTTTTAATTCAAATACATCGGAAAAGTAACAATAATTTTCTGAGTAAGCATAAATTTTGCCGCTTTGTTCAACTGCGTCGCATAATCTTGCGGCCTCGGCAGGCGTTTGAGCGGGCAGACATTCACTCAATACATTTATTCCGAAATTTAATGCTTTTATAGCAAATTCAGCGTGTTCGTTTGCATAATTTGCTATAATAACACCGTCAAGACCGCATTGTAAAAAATCATCATATTCTAAAAAACAATGCACTTTAAAGCCGAGTGCGTCGGCATCGTTTTTGACTTTATCAAGAATAGGAGCATAATTATCACATATTGCATAAATCTCTGCATAAGGTGATGAGCGCAGAACATTTTTTACATATTCCATTCCTCTTGTCGCGCCGAGTACTCCAATTTTTAGTTTTTTCACAGCTAAAACATCCCTTCGTATTTTTATTTCATTTAGAGCGACAGGCTCAAGTTCTGTCAAATACTGTTTTTGTATTCCTGAGGCGACATTCCGCTGTACTTCCGAAAATTTTTTGAAAAACACGAGTAATCGGAATATCCGCACCGCTGAGAAATTTCAGTCATTGAATAAATTGCTCCGTATACTTCAATGAGATATTGCGCATATTTAATTCGCTCGCGGTTTAAAAATTCGGTCGGAGTCATTCCAGTTTGTAATTTGAATTGCTGGCGTATGTAATCTTTAGCATAGCCGCTTTTGGCTAAGCAATCGGAGATACTGTAAGTTGGGTTATATGCGTTCTGCACGATTTCTGAAAGAATTTGATTTATGCATAGCTCTACAGCTGTTTTTGTGTTGTTGATATAACGCAGCAAAAAAAGAATGAATGTTTTGCCTAAAGAATTAAGATATTCATTGTTTTCAAATCGGCTTTTATAAAGAAGCTCCGCAAAAAATTTACCTTCCGCACCGACATTGTTAATGATTACGACATGTTCAAGGTTGATATAATGAGCCCATTCTCCGCAAATTGAGATGTTTTTAAAACCTTTTTCGGACACAGACCCATGAAATGTGCCCGGAGGAATGATGATGACACTGCCTGGAACAAACGGGTATTCGCATTTGTCCGTTTTAAGCCTTCCGCAACCTTCTAAATAATATATAATCTCATATTGGCTATGAGCATGCAGCGGATAAGAGCGTATACCGTTTTCTGTGCAGTAGATATGTAATGAACTCATAATTATTCCATCTTGTTAACCTTTTAGGTAAATATTGTTGTTGGTATTATGTCTATTCGCAATTTTGATTATAGCAGAAAAAATTTTATGGTGCAATGCGTTTTTATAGGTTTTATATGACAAAAAATAGATTTAACAACTTCCAACAGCTTTTTAATTATGTTTACGGCTGTTAGATGCACATGCGAGCGGTAAAATCTTTATTTGTCGGCGAATTTATCACTGTTTGTCCGACGGCAAAACCGTCCTGTTCAAGTCTCTCCCAATATACAAAAAGACAGCAACATATCCTAAAGATATATTGCTGTCTTTGGCGGAGTAGGAGAGACTCGAACTCTCGCGCCGGGGATTAGCCGACCTACGCCCTTAGCAGGGGCGCCTCGTCACCAACTTGAGTACTACTCCGAATAAAGTGATTTGACAAAAAAGATATTCAATTTTCTTGTTTTTTTCGGAGGTTCCTCGGCTTGCCCTCTTGCAGTTACCGAAAGCTGTTTGCCGCTTGGAGCGCGGAACACCTTTCGACTGCTGCGCCAATCAGTCCTCGCTGAATCGTCCGCAGGACGCGCTCGGACAGATTGCCCGTCACCAACTTGAGTACTACTCCGAATAAGTGATTTAACTAGAAATTATAATTAAATAATGGCGGAGAGGATGGGATTCGAACCCATGTGGCATTGCTGCCAAACGGTTTTCAAGACCGCCTCGTTATGACCGCTTCGATACCTCTCCGTGCGACTGAATTATTTTAACACATTACAAAATAAAAGTCAATAACTATTTGAAGTTTAATATCCGCCGCCGAATTTTTTTCGGCGGCGGCAAGTCTTTTTATTTTGAGCAGTCCTCAACAACAAGCTCTCTTACGGTGTTTTCATCGTACTTAGGCTTATCGAGGCCGTCACGGTGCTTAATAAACTTTTCGGCAACCTGAGGGAATAAAGCATAGCTTAAAACATCCTCCTGAGATTTTCCGATATGCTTATTTTTCATTTCAAGCGCATATTTTACAAGCTCGGGGTCGAGAAGATCGGCAGGTCTGCAATCGATAACCTTTTCGTCGCCGATAGCTTTTTTCCTGACCTCTTCGTTGACCTTTCCGGGGAGCCTTCCGTATTCTCCGCGCAAGAGTGCTTTCGATTCCTTAGGTATCATTTTATATCTTTCACCGGAGATAACATTTAAAACTGCCTGAGTGCCGACAATCTGCGAGGTAGGCGTAACAAGCGGAGGATATCCGAAATCCTCACGAACTTTCGGAACTTCCGCAAGCACATCATAATA